>Ga0255336_100082_pt1 | contig 229006 bp, 245 predicted proteins | sample MeOH1_35cm_T3_17_FD_189102 | JGI IMG/M metagenome (GOLD analysis project Ga0255336, IMG submission 189102) | Sandy soil microbial communities from University of British Columbia, Vancouver, Canada - MeOH1_35cm_T3_179 | ecosystem: Engineered > Artificial ecosystem > Sand microcosm > Unclassified... | reverse complement strand
GGCCGTTCCGCGACGCTGCCTGCAGCGCGTTGCCGTACTCTCCGCCCTGGGCGTTGACGTCGGCGCCGTGGTCCAGCAGCACCTGCATGATCTCCTCGTGGCCGTTGGACGACGCTGCCTGCAGCGCAGTGCCGTACCGTCCTCCCCGGGCGTTAACGTCGGCGCCGTGGTCCAGCAGCAGCTGCACGATCTTCTCGTGGCCATCTACCGACGCCGCCTGCAGCGCAGTGCCGTAGTCTCCGCCTCGCCTATTGGTATCAACATTCTCCTGAGTTAGTATATCATCAACAACCGGGACTAGACCAAGGTAGCTCGCCAGGGTCAGATCCGTCCAGTCTGTTGCTGTCAGATATCTTCGTTCGAGGTATCTTGGCGCCCATAAGCTTGCTTGTGGCCCGCAGAGTATGCCTGCATCCTTCCGAGACTTGTACGCAACGGCGGCTTCCTGCGAAATATAATGAAAGGGCCAGTTGGCGGCTGCGTAAGGGAGAAATTGATATTTCTGATCACTGACAGAGCCGTCCTGAGCTGGTGTAGCCAAATCCTGCAACAAAAGATAATGGAGGCAGGCTTGTGATATTGTACTGTGAGACTTTGACATGTTCAAGCGTCCCATCCACTTCATGTCTGGTTTAGCAGGCCCTGTGAGAAACTCCCTCGCTGTCTGATGAATGAAAGACAGCCTTGAATCGTAGACATTGATGAAAAGGCCGCACATATTTTTCAAGGTGGTCTTGAAGTTGTCTCTTGGCCAAAGATCTGACTCCAGCACGGTGTGGGACGTAAACCGATGCTGCCGCAAAGCTAATGTCAGAGCAAAGTTAGCCTCTTCGAGAGTCAGAGGACGTGCCGCGGCCAGTATGATTTGAAGGAGAATCTCGGTCTGTGTGTCATCCTGGCTTCGGCTCAAGATATTTTCGTATGCTTCAGATACTTGGGACGGTAGCTCAGACAATAACTCTTCTATGCGTGAGCGTTTGCCATATGCAGCCCTGCGTTTCTCAATGATATGGAACGTCAGGTGCAGCCAGAGGTATGTGCGATTCTCCATGCTCTTTAGACGCTGAGCAATCTTGCGGCGATCCTCTGCGGTGAAACTGCCTGCAATTTTGCCCACTCGGTGCTCGATGGCCAGATTGATTTCACGGCCGATTTCATCTGACTTGTCGTCGGCGTCGAAACGTAAATATGTACTAGCAGAGAATTCCTCGAAGGATGCTTCCAAGTCATCGTACGGGCGACTGGTGATGAGGAACTTGAGCTTCGAGGAAGGGCTCGACAGACTCTCCCCTTGGGAATAGAACTCCTTGAGCGTTTTGATTATTTCCCCTCTGCTTCGCTCGTTGCATTCGTCCAGGGCATCGAGAACACAAAAAATTTCGCCGACATCAGAAGATCTGGCACACTCTACCAGGATTCGCCATAACTCAGAGAAGTTCTGTGTGAGCTTTTTGCCGTAGTTCTTATGACTCAGGAGTGCATGCCTGATCAGGCTCCAGGTAGGGGGTTGGGTGAAAAGCTGGTGGAGGATCGCAGACAAAGCATCGGCGCCGTCCATTCGCCCTTCCTCTCCATCTTTGAAGAAGAAGTAACAGACAGTAGAGGTTGTGCTGGATAAAGTCGTGGTGGATGCGACTGTTGCAGTAATAGTGGAGATTCTTAACCGTCCCTCGTCAATCAGCGCTCGCGACAAAACTGACTTTCCGCATCCAGGACCTGCCGAAAGCCAGAGGAGACGTGACATTTCACTGTCGCGCCAGCGGCAGAATCTCTCATCAGTGAAGAACCACTCACAGGTGCCAGGAACCCTCTCTGGGTTGATATCCTTATCCCTTTCATAGCCCGACGCGGCTGACGCGAGGTCTTGAAGCAGTTGCGTCTCCTTCTCGTCCCGTCGACCTTCCTCTAAGACATTGAGGATTTTCTTTTCGATTTTGCACGATTCCTGCATCTCTTGGAGCTGGCGGTCCCGGTGCTCTCGAACTTCCCTTTCTTTGCCATGAGGGATGTACTCGCTACACTGCTTGCTCAAGGCGTCGATATCGCGCGCTTTCCCGTCCCAGTCGCTCCAACCAGCCACTTTCTGCCACGCACGGGAGAGCTGGGCCCTGGAGAGATGGCAGATGAGCCGGGCTTGATATTCGATGATGTGGGAATAGAGCTTAGCCAGGGGTTTGATGAGGTCCTGGTAATTGTGTCGATGTGAAGGTATGAGGTAAATTGTCTCGCAACTTTTCCAATACAATTGGATGTCGCTGACAGAATTGAAGCCTTTCAGCATAGCCTCATTTTGCGTCGTGCCAATGGTAAGTAGCTGCATCCCGGGTAAGCATCCCGGGTAAGCATCCCCGTCGACTTCAGGAGGATCATGCACCTACGGGAAGAAGCAATAAAACGCCAGACCATGCCAACGCGGCGTATGGTTGAGCGCTGACAGCGTCCTTGACTATCCCAGCAGACCAGAGGGCAAACTTTGCCAACTTGTCGACTTGGTCCCGAATTTTTACATCATTCCCGATTCGCCACTGCTTTTTCTCTCGATCTTTCCACAGCTGCTCCACGATTGATTCGACGGAAGACCGGTCCCAGAGATCTGCACCCAGGTGCTTCTTGTAGTCTGCCATCAAATCGGCTTCTCGTTCCCCAACCAGTTTGTACGCTTGAGCCCATAGATCTTGAGAACTGGCATCACCATCGCTCGGGGCGGTAGAGGGGGGCGTATCAGAAGTGACCGGCTGAGCAGAAGATGTCGGGGAAGGAGACACTGCCGGGGAAGGAGACACTGCCGAGGAAGGAGACACTACCGGGGAAGAAGACACTGCCGGGGGAGGAGACACTGCCGGGGGAGGAGACACTGCCGGGGAAGGAGAGACGGTTGGAACGGGAGACGCAGGCGTCGCAGCAGGCAGCTCGACCTGTTCAGGAGACGGCTGATCGATCGTAGTCGGAACAGGGTCAATGTTTGGAGGTATAGGGGCGGGCGCGGCTGCTTTTGGAGTGGCGGCAATACTTGTGGGTGTGGTCGCCTTCGGAGACGATGCTGTCCTGCCTTCTTGAGATTCCTTGCCATGCTTCTTGGACCTCCCCGACTTCCAGTTCTTGATGTTCAAAAACGGTGACATGTACTTTTCACATCAGTGATTGACAGAAATACCATTGATGGGGTTGGCAGTAAAGGGGATGGGCCGATGTCAACCTGCACGATTTCCGCAGCGGCAATCGTGAGGCTGAAAATATTCTGCAGTCGGCCAGCGCTCGGCCGGCCAAGAACCTGTCAAGGGAAGGATGTTGAAGACGCATGACAACACGTTTGAGTTTGAGATTGTGTGTACTTAGCTCATTGGATAGGTCTGCATAAAGCAGGGAGCTCTCCTAGAAGGAGTGTGAGGCTCAGATAGATGATTTCGGTGAACAGTCAAACTCTTGGCACTTCCAAACTTGACAGGATCTCACAACAGTGTTTAGAACACCGTCTACGTTGAGAACACATCTCTGTAATGCTGCGTGATCGCCTGCCCTCATTTACTCCTTCAGCCACCTCCGCCCTCTCTTACGTAGAGATCAATCAACCATCCAGATTGCTTAATTCATCACAGAGTACGTCAGCTCCATGTAAGTAGACGGTAGGAGAGTCCTATTTAGGGTTCAGCCTGAGCAGTACTTATGCACTTCCTTGAATGTTCGGGCCGTCTTCTACTCCGTCGGACTATCCTTTGAGGTACGGCCCGGGGCACCAAAATCTACAGGCGCAATGTCACGTGTCTACGCGTGTTAGTCTTTCTACTGCTACCATGAGCGTCTGGTGTCGGTGGCGCGCTCCGCCATCAATCTTCCTGTCAGCTCACGATGCAGATACCTCCCGACATAAAACAAAGTGACGACCGTTTCTAGCGCACAATCTCACTCAGCCAGGTTGCCAGTGTCACAGGTGGACGGATTATTGCCTCCCTCAGCACCTGCTGAAGTGGAGCGACAAAGTACCAGCGAATCCTGTTTATTGAACTCGAGATATATCAGCACAGCTTCACCGCGCGTTGCAAGGAACGTGATGCGCTGTGTCTATTGTTCGGTCACAGCAACACATTGAGAAACTTTCACTGTGTTGGGTGTTGAAGTTACGCTGGCTCAAGGTCAGAGCTCAAGCGTACAAGCGTCTAAAAGTGGTACGGAATTTCACTCTCGCCCACCTCCTTATACAACGTGTCCATGGCGTTTACAACTTCTTTCGGTAAAGGTCCTTCCTCAATCATGTCCAGATTCGCCCTGAGCTGCGCTGGACTCGACGCGCCGATGATGACCGCGTCTCCGAACTGAGCCGCGAGACTGCTATGGTGCACAGTCCACCGGAGAGCCGCAGCATGGCCACTGATTCCGTGCTTGGCTGCAATCTCTCGTGCGCGGTCTGCCACGGCTTCTATAGTGGGCTTCTTATACATGGCGGAGTAGCGTTGACCAAGGTAGTGCTATAAAGTCAGTGTGAACGTCGGCAATCACGACAGTGTCAAGAGGGCAACTAGGATCAGTGGTTGGGTTTGTGGAGAGACCCACAGAAGTATCAAATCGGCCCCCTGGCTGGACGTGCTTGTCATTGCCGGCGAAGAAGCCTGCTGCGGCCGGACTGGGTTGGCCCGCAACCCCAGGTCAGTATACCTGGCTTCTATATAAGCAAGTCTTTCCTCTTCGGGCTTACCTCCATGCATAAAAGGCAATCCCGTGTCTCCGTAAGACTGGGAACAGATCTCTCTCGGCCCCTCTCACGACGGGATTGTACTGTCCCTGGTATACAGTCGGCTTGACAAACCCACGTTCTTCGCATATGGCGCAAATTCTCTCCACTTCTTCTGCTGTGTAATTCGACAGCCCGAAACGTTTGAACTTCCCCTCGCGGTATGCCTGGTTCATTACTTCGCATGTTTCTTCGAACGGAGTAGCACGGTCTGGCTGATGCAAGTATTCGATATCAACCTGCGTCACCTTTAATGCAGCGAGAGAATCACTGATGCTCTGCTTAATACTTTTTGCCGAGTGGCTTCCAGGGATTCGCGAAAAGACTTTGGTGTCGATGCTGAATCTCTTTCCGGCCTCAACAGCCCCTAGCCTTGGCTCAGATGTCCCCGGGGCGTGGGGAGAGTAGCTCCGGGCCGTATCAATTTCACGATAACCGCGCTCATAGAATGCTTCGAGAAATGCATTGACTTCATCAGGCGAATCAAACCGGGCCATCGTGTCGACGGACTTGTCTCCAACCTGATGTACATATCAGTGTCTCGTTCTGAGCCATTCACAGTGATACTGTGTACATTTCCCGCCCCCAAGACAATCTTCAGCGGCGATTTCGCAGTCATCGCGGCAAGTAGGAATGTTAACCAATCGTTGCGAAAATTGATAGAATTGTCAATGAAGGAAGAGATCAAGTTGGCTGAACCAAGCAGATGAAGTTGAGTCAGAGAGATATATTATGAAGCATGTTGATTAGTATGTCACTTTAACCCTCTCCCTCAGTAGGGATTGCGTGGCTGACATCATGTGGTTAAATGCTGTGTTTAGTGAACAATCCCTCTCAACTCGACCATGCTTAGAAAGCCAGTTACATCGGAATGACATGAAGAAGTCGACCAGCAAAACGCAAGCTACTACACTTGGTCGCTATCTACGGGGTAACAACAATGCAATCAGAATTGACCGCTAGATTCATCCTCTACTGTTCAGCTTCATGCTGCTCTAATGTTTTTTCAAGGAGGCGCTTGCACGGCTGTCTACCTGCCTTTTTGTTTCTGCGGTCCAACAAAGCGGTGTCTCCCCTGAGGAGGTAGGTGGTTGGCATAAGGTGCTAAAATTGACCCAGCTGCCGGAAAAATGGGCGGTACTGGAACTGATGCCTTTGGAGAGGGTGTTGGAAGTGGGTGTCTAGAGGTAGTGCTGAGCAGGGCACCCGAAGTTGGGTGCCGGAATGGACCCTCTAACTAATCCTGGGTATAAAAAGGAGCCAGTGGCATGGCCTTCTGTAAGTCGTGGGCTAACGGATATTGACAGAGAGCATTTTCATAGGTACTTTGTTGATCCATCTTCTGATCTTCAGCCATCAATGGGATCAGGAGTAGCTGGGACTGTGAGGAGAATTGATGGCAGCCGTTCAAGTGATTGTTGTCGAATGATGATGCTGTCCAGAGTGTCTGCTTAACTATCAACTCAAACAACAGCACACCGCTATTAAGCTCTGTGGGGATGGGAAAATCGACGGTGTGGAGCAAGTCTTCATAAAGGATGGAAAGGTTGTCCCTCGAAAGGAGAGGTTTTTCTTCCTGGGTGAGGAAGATACCATCTGTTTGCCCGAAAGCTCCCTTCCCCCTTCCCCAAACACAGGTAATCGACATATTACCTGGGTGCCAGATATGGTCCTCTTTAGAATAGAAACCTAGGTACCGCAGCGCCCTGGCTCAGGCTAACGCTCCTATGCAGCTGGTAAATAAGAGAGATATGAATCAGACTTAAAATTGACTCTGGTTGGATAAGAAAAGAGAGCCAAATTGAATCAAATCACCAGTGCTTTGTTCTGGCAGCGATGTGTCTGAGCAGGCAATCTACCGGGGAGGTATGTAGAAAGTGAAAAAGACAAAAAATGAAAAATCAGCCTCGGGAAGCCGGCACCGCCTCGATAACGCCGTCCTTCAGGCTGGACGTGTAGGTATAGATCCTGTTGATCTTCAAGCCCGCCCCCTCCAACAGCTTGTACCATTGTTCCTCAGTACGCTCGCGCGACGCCAACGTCGTCATCATCATCATGTCGAGCTGGGCCGCCTGCCAGTGCGCTCCCTCGTTCGGCAGCACCATGTCGTCGATCAGGATGAGAGAATCCTCAGCCAATGCGTCGATCGTGTTCCTGAGGATGGCGTGGCACTTGTCATCCGGGTAGTCGTGCAGGATGTTGCGCATATAGTAGAATTTAGCGCCCTTCACCGCCTGAGGCTCAAAGAAGTTCTGCGGCACCGGCTCGATGTCTGGATGTTTCAAGACGGCACCAATAGTTTGCGGAAGGTCCTCCACAATCACCTTGCCAGGCAGATGGGGATACCGTTGGCGGAAAGCAACGGCCTGCTGGCCCAACCCGCCGCCGACGTCGACAAAAAGAGGGCGGTCGGGCTTAGCGCCAGTAGCCCTCTCGTCCGCGGGGTAGACGTCCACAAAGATGGGCATACCAGCACGGTTGTGGACCAGATACTCGTTGAAAGCAGCTGCGAACTTGGGCTTGGTCTGGATCCAGAAAAAGGCGGGCTGGTCGGTCTTCCAGGCCTTTTGGAGTGGTGTTTTCGTATTTTCCTTGGGATCGGCATAATTGGTCTCTTGCAGAAATTCAGGCAAGGCTTGAATGGCGGGACCCGCGGCATCGAAACTAGGAATCCATCAGCCACGACAACACCCCCAAAATACCAAGGGAGCAAGACTGACTAGAAGATCACAGCTACCTGGAAGCCACGAATCGAAAAGGGTTGAGAGATGTTGGTCCCAGAATACGTGTCTTTGGCCGTCTCTTTGAGAACAGCAATTGAGGCAAGGTAACGCAAAAGACGGGCTGGCAGATTGATGTCGTTAGGATACAACTTCCCCAGTATCTTGGGTCGCGTTACTCACTCAACAGCACTGGATCTGCGCCAGTCTTCTGTCCCAGTTCGTCAACGGTCAAGGGGGCTCCACTCTCTGGCAGTAAACTGAAGAGGTTCAGATTGATTCCAATCCGGAGGGCAGCTAGTTGGAAGTACTGTCTCTCATCATTAGCAAGTGTCACTCCCACAGAGACACCCGACCATACAGAAAAGGTGAATCGCTGGACAGTGTCATCCGGCGACTCGATGGCATAACTCAGGTCACGGAGCTGGTTCAGGATTTGCTTGCGAGTGTTTTCGTCGCCATTCTTAACCGTGGCGCGGACCTGCTCGATAAGCGCTTCCATTTTACGAATCTCACGGAAACCAGAGAGTCTCGTAATGGGAAGAGATGGTCGAGATTGGGATGACATTCAAGGGTGGGATCCCAAGGAAGTAACGATCTGAGAATACGCTACTGGTCTGAAGGAACCCATTGGATCTCTGAAGTTTGACACCTCGACTATGATGGCATCATGGCACCATCCGGAAGCAATTGCTTGATCTGTGCTACAATGCCACTGAACGATAAGGGAACATGATTGTGGCTCGCTGTTTGATTTTCACTGGCTCCGAAATTTAGCCCCCAAACGGACCTGGGGAGCCTCGTTTCACGATATGCGGAGGAAGTGGCAGTAGTGGAACGAGATCACAGATCATGTGACAAGGGTTACATTCGATACTAGTTGGATAATTAAAAAATACTACTTACTACGCAAGTCCTTTTGGAATTGCGTGGGTTAACAATCCAATAAGACGTGCATCTCAACACGCAGTCGTACACACTAAGAAGCCCCAAAAAGCACGGGCGTGAGGAAAAATGGTGAGCCACGTCAGCACATTGAGTGATAGTTGGGGTCGAAGTCGTCAGGCAGAAATGGTGGCTTTGGAAGGCCGAAAACTCCTCGAGTCGAGATTGTAACGAAGGGCCGGAAGTAGGCGGAGATGGGCAGAAGGGTTAGGTTGGGGGGCCTAAAAGTGCTGGGCTCATATCCACTCCACAGTGAGAGGAGATGGAGTCTCTGAGATCGACCTCGGGGCCGGCATCAAAAGCTGCTGGTGGCTTTAAGACCCGGGGTATTCCCTGAAAACGACATTAGAGACAGAGATTTTGATCCCAGCGATCACACCGATCAGTGCTAATCAGGGTGATCACTCTCGCGAGGCTGTCGCCGGCCTCGCCAAGTGTGACTTGCGTCATAACAGATCTCTCCATACAGTCCATCAAAATAAGCTATTAGCCACTTGTCAGGGGGATAGACAAAGCTGGCACGTGATGCCAAGCTTGGCTTGTGACACAACAAACTTTCGCTCTGGTACTGTGGTTCTACCCAGTCATCAATAAGTAAATCAAGCGAATCCATCGCACCCACAATATATCAACCGAGCTTTAGGATGGAAACCTTTTGAACAGAAAATCTCTAGCCTCTGCCACCCCACTCCTGAGCTAGCAACTCAGCCAAGTCACGTGTCAATCTCCCGGGCTTAGATGCTGCGCCACAACCACAGGTGCTATTGCCCCTCGCCGAGAAAGGCTGAGCTGAGGTGCGTCATGAATGCAGAGCCACCAGGTCCTCCCTTATATTCGAACGCGCGCCGTTGCACAGGTTTCTGTGACTACAATTTCCGCAAGTCGCATTCACCAGTGTCTTTAACTGACGGCCGAGTGCGCGACGACTCAGTCCATCATGTCCGGACCTCCACCAGGAAACCACCCATACGGCGGATATCCCCCGCCTCCACAGGGCTATCACGCACCACCCTACCCGCAACAGCAAGGCGGATTTCCACCACAAGGCTACGGCGGGCCTCCGCCTCCACACTTCCAGCAAGGCCCTTATTCCCAAGGACCTCCGCCGGCCCAGGGATACGCACCACCAGGTCCTCTGCACCAACAGTATGGCCACCCTCCGCCCGGGCAATATCCTCCACCGATGGGTGGTTATGGTCCCCCCCCGTCGCCCGGCTACGATCCTCGGGCGCAGGCGCAGGGCGACGCGAGTCACGACGCCGACGAGCTCCGAAAAGCCATGAAAGGTTTCGGCACGGACGAGGCGACCCTGATCCGAATTTTGTCCAAACCGGATCCTCTTCAGATGGCACTGCTGCGGAACACGTACAACCAGCGCCACCGACGTGACCTGGAAAAGGACATCAAGTCTGAAACGTCGAAATGGTTCCAAGAAGGACTGCTGGCCCTTGTGCGGGGGCCGCTGATGCAAGACGTACACCTACTCCACAATGCCATCAAAGGACTCGGCACCAAGGAATCGTCGCTGAATGACGTGCTCCTCGGAAGAAGCAATGCGGACATGCAGGCCATCAAACAGGCATATCATCAAACATACCACCGCACACTCGAGGCCGACGTCCGGGACGACTTGAGTTTAAAGACCGAAGAGCTATTCACCATGGTCCTCTCGGCCACCCGTGCCGAGGAATCGTCGCCTGTGATTCCGCAGGATCTGGAACGGGATGTGTCAGATCTCCACCAGGCGACGAGTGGCAAAATTGGCAACTATCAAATCACCGTGTGCAGCATATTAGCTCACAGATCCGATGGTCAGATCCGCGCCATCGCGCCGCTGTTCCAGCAAAAATATCACATGTCACTGGAGACCAGGATCGAAAGAGAGTTCTCAGGCCATATGAAGGAGGCATTGGTTCTCATGCTTCGACGCGCCACGGACAGGGCGATGACGGACGCCGTCCAGCTGGAAGACACCATGGCCGGACCCGGGACACGAGACCAACTACTCGTCAACCGCGTGGTCAGGATCCATTGGGACCGTGCACATTTGGATCAAGTCAAGCGGGCCTATGCGCACAGATACAAGCGTGACTTGATACAAAGGGTCCGTGGCGAAATCCACCTCGATAAACATTACGAGAACCTGATGGTGGCCGTGTTGTCGTGATGGAAGTGGGATATTACTGATGTGATGATTATGTCGACCTCGGTCTTTTCCCGGGTCATAACGGCTGGGCGGCATCATGTATTACGATGATACCCTACTCTGGGGAATGCAAGGAGGTCAGAATCGGCGTCTGTCCACAAAGGCACAATTTCCTCATTGGAAGGATCTGTTCTCTACGTATTCCATTAACGCCAGGCAATCGGACTATGCTGGTACTGGAATGACCGTAATAATTGCCATAGTAAAGTCATCTAGAACAGATGTCATCGCCATAATTTTCATTTTCGGCCCTCCTTTCCAGAGACAGCCTCCGGTAATTCGATCACGTGACTCCAACGCTGTTGGATTATTTGTCAGCCTCCACAAACATGACAACTGGTTGCCCAGGGAGCAGTGTTTCAGCCTGTTGTATCTCGCTCCTCAATTGTGTGTATATAAAGACCTCTAGATTCTATCAATACGAGGACAGTTGGCTCCTGATTTTCACAATCTGACATTATTACTGGGCGCGGAAGCCACCTGGAACCAAATATTAATTGATCCGATCCTGGATTGCGGGGTGCCGATGACGACAGAATTTGCAGACACCTTGGCATTGGTGGGTTCGTGATGCTGGTTGGCAGCTTCAAAGCATTCTCGGTTGGCCATGCATATTATCAAGTGATCAGCGGCCCGGGCGTCAATGGCTCGCCAATCGGGTATTCTACGAGCCGCCGGGAAGGCCATGCAAAAGGCCGAATTCATGTTCATGTTGTGCTGGTGCCACGTGGTGCATGTGCCAGTTGGCATCCAGAGAGAGTAGTTGGCAGGTCAGGAACTACTTTGTCATATAAAGAGATGTCCCATGCATGTCCCATTTCCCTCCTGGTCAAAGTTGCGTGCATCTTAGAGCATACTTGGCACCATGGCATTGCAGACGAACCTTTTCATCAACAACGAGGTCAGCAGTCAGACAACACTAGTGGAAGTCTTCTTCTGACCTCTCCAGTACGTACCGTCGTCCAGCGGAGAGACATTCACCATCTACAATCCAAAAGATGACAGCATCGTCACCGACAAGGTCCAGGCCGCCTCTGAGCAAGATGTCGACAAGGCGGTCGCCGCTGCTAAAGCGGCCTTTCCCAAATGGAAGAAGACCCCAAGTAAACAGCGGAGCGCAGTCATGCTCAAGTTTGCCGACCTGGTGGAGAAACATGCCGACAAGATTGCGCACCTCGAGTCCATCTCCATGGGCCAGCCGATCATGGTAGCCAAAGCGATGATCGGCTTGGAGGTTGCGTCGTTCCGCTACTACGCGGGTCTGACCGATAAAATTCCTGGAGAGACGTACCCCGAGAACGGCGATGGCATCTTCAAGATGGTGAACTATGAACCTTTGGGCGTCTGTGCCGGCATTGCCGCATGGAATGGAACGCAGTTGTTCGTTGGCTGGAAGGCGAGTTTCCGCAATCGACCTCATCCATTCCTAACATGATACACAGATTGCTCCCGCCGTGGCAGCCGGCAACACGTTTGTGTTCAAGTCGTCTGAAAAGGATCCTCTGGGAGCCCTTTATCTGGGGCAACTTTTCAAGGAAGCAGGGTTCCCGCCGGGAGTTGTCAACCTCGTGTCCGGCGCTGGCAAGGTGGGAGCGTTGCTGGCCTCGCATCTGGAGATCGCAAAAATCTCCTTCACGGGATCGGCGCAGTCAGGACGGCTCGTTCAGATCGCGGCGGCCAAAAGCAACTTGAAGCACGTCAGTCTCGAACTGGGCGGCAAGTCACCGTCAATCATCTTCAACGACGCACACCTCGAGAACGCCGTCGTCCACAATTCACAGGGCTTTTTGCTCAACAGCGGCCAGGTCTGTGTGGCGGGATCACGGATCCTGGTGCAGAAAGAAATCGCGCCCAAGTTCATTGAGGCATTAAAAGCGGCCTTTATCAACTTCAGCGGAGCCATGGCTGATCCCACTTTAGAAAGCACATATCTCGGTCCACTGGCAGACAAAGCCCAGTTCGACCGGGTCATGGGATTTTTGAACGACGCGAAGAAGGACAGCGTCGAAGTATTGACCGGAGGAGTTCGTAAAGGAGAACAGGGCCAGTTTGTGGAGCCGACCATCCTCATGAATCCGGACACCAGCAGCAGGGTGTACACGGACGAAATTTTCGGACCCGTCGTCGTCGTCAAGACTTTTGACACGGAAGAAGAGGCCATTGAGCTGGCCAACGCGACGACGTACGGACTTGGAGGTGAGTAGCGATGATCGACATCACCATTGACATTCCAGACGAGCTGGTCGTTGACTGAATCGGTAGCCACCGTGTACACGAACGACATTACCAGGGCCCTCCGGGTGACGGCAGAACTTGAGGCAGGTACTGTCTCTGTCAACACCATCCACTTGTTGGTTCCTGAGACTCCTTTTGGAGGGAAGAAGCAGAGTGGTTACGGGAGGGAATCTGGGCTCGAAGGGATCAAAGCATTCTTGGAACCAAAGACTGTCCACATCAATATGAACATGCCGAGGAATTGATATGCCATGGTTACCTTCGGGTGAGGAAGCGCTCTTTGAGGTCAGCTGCTGGAATTTGAAGAGCCAACGCTGCGTGACTGATTACGGTATATTTCAGGTGAGGTTCATCTGCGTGGTTGATGACAACGGAAGCCTTGAATTCCAAAATGTCGTCTCATTATCTCATGGATAATTAGGGACCATACGCTGTAGGTGTCCAAGTTAAATCGAGCTCAATTGCCTCAACAAGAATGAGCCGTAAGCAGAAGTGCAATTCAATGACCGCATTCACCATGCTGAGCAGTGGCACAATTCATCCCTCCAGCGGAGTTGTCAATCATTCGGCGTGTCTGGTAGTAAGACAAGCTCCTCAGGCAGCGCCAACAACGAGGACAGGAACCGATTTCGACGTCGTTCCAGTTCAGTCTGGCACGGGCAAGAATTGTCCGACTAAACCAACCCTCGGACAATGGTCTCGGTCCACAGCCTTGCACCGTCTAAGTCGCGAAGCTAGTCCCGTAGCCGAGGCCCGAGGTGCATGCCCGAGTCAGAATGCACATTGTCAGGCTGAAAGCCTGTTATTCGGATTGGAGAGATGGGTGGTGGAAATATTGTCTCGAAAACCTTCAACAGAGGCGTGCTACTGTATATGGCAAGTCGTGAGGGTAATAGAGAAAGAGAACAGTCTGGCTTTCAGAGCTCGAGTGCGAGGGTCTGGTCTTGGCGAACGCCTATGCTTCCCTGATTCCACCCTCATTCCACCCTCAAGAGAGCCACCATTACTCGTCCCGACCTCCTTGTCTGAACAAGAGCGGCTGGCTGATAATTGGCTGTACTCCGCTTATCTCCACGATGTCTCGTCTAGCGTGTACTGAGGGAGTCTTTAATGGCTAGAGAGCCAAATTGCGAGAGTGTCACTGGCAGTCTCGCAATCTTCTATGTCGGCCTGGACTCCGCTTCTCTCCGCACGATCAAGACCACAGGACCCCCACCCTGTGTACCCAGCCCATCTATCTCTTGCGGGGTAAGTTTGGGACGGATGCCAAACAATAGCATGAGCGGTCCTGGCTGGGGAGTTGGGGAGGATTTGCAGCATCCACTCCTCCGGAAAGTTGTGTTAAAGTCATCATGTTTCCCATCTGCTGTGTGAAATTCTCACTTCCTCAACATCCCATCACCCGGACATTGCTATCAAAATGACAGCACTACAGTTGCCGCAACCAGCCATCGCTCACGGACCGGGCGACTACCCGCAAATTCGATTTATCCCAGACAAGCCGGTCAAGAGGCGTGCAGCTCAGGCTTGCCTCCAGTGTCGCAACCGGAAGGTTCGTTGTGACCTCGTTCAGAGCAGGGGCTCCTGCACCAATTGTCGCCTCGACGGCGTCATTTGCGAGGTGGTCAAATGCAAACGCCGCAAGTGAGTCTTCCCCAGGCCAGGTCGGGTTGGTCTCACAATGTTGGCAGGACGAACCACTGGATCGATGCGGCGTGGACGGTGGCCAAAGCTGTCACGTCGGAGAGCGTCTCGATATCCTTTGCCAATGAAGGGACGTCTGCTTTCAATACTCTACCTCTCAATGCCAACCCCATCGACACGTCGAGACAAAGATCTCTGGATGTTGAAATCCTCCCCCTCAGCGTGAGTGGCACCGAGTCGGTTCTCGACGGCGACCAGGCTCCAGACCAGAGCCATCATCTTCCCCGTTTCATTAGACCTCTGTCCCGTGAGTTGGACGCCGAAGACTTCCGATACTTGACGGCCAAAGGTGTCTTTGTTCTTCCACCGCCAGAGCTACAAAACCTCATTCTCAGCAGATACGCAGAGTTCGTGCACCCTCTCGTCCCGCTGTTGGATCTGTCGGAATTCCTCGCCATCGTCGCCGGCGCGTGCTCGAAGAAAATATCCTTATTGCTCTACCATGCGGTCATGTGTGCCGGCCTCGCCGCCGTCGAGAGCGAGTATATTGTCCAACATGGCTACGTTTCCAAACCTGCGGCAAGGCAAGAGTTCTACTCCAAGGCCAAGGTACGTCCAGGGAGGGGAAAGGGTCACGGCGGGTCATCATGATGGATTGACTGACCCACGTCTAGCTCCTCTTTGACCTGGATACCGACATGGACCGCCTCGTGGTGTGCCAAGCGGCGCTGTGCTTTATCGGATGGTCGAGCAACAACCATTTCAAGGACGCCATGTACTGGTCCGGAATCGCCATCAGTCAGGCTCACTCACTGAGACTCCAGAGAGAGGACGCCTACGCGGATTTGGAGGAGGGTGAACGCCGACTACGCCGACGACTCTGGTGGATTGTCGTGATGAGGGAATGTGATGTCTCGCTGTCCATGGGACGGCCGCCTCGCATCTGGCCCCATGGTCTGCGCATGTTGGATCACGACGATTTTAGCGACCGGGATCCCCTGGAATTCGAGGGCTGGGCCCGAATCGGTGAGATCAGAAGAGACCATGTGTTGCTGAAGAGGTTGGAAATGGCGTGCATCGAGAAGGCCAAGCTGGCCGTTTCCGTTTATCGCATACTTCACCTGCCCAAGGAGGATGCTGTCAACAGCAACGCCAAGGTCTGGCAGTTGGCAGCCGAACTCAAAGAGTGGCGTCTTCAGCTTCCTCCCGAGCTGGGATGTCTGACTTCGTCCACCCACGCTCTGGATGAGACGGACCGATCCCTGCAGATCAGTATGTCCGTGGTGAACCTCATGCACTGGATGGCGGTGGCGGTGCTCCACAAAGCCGAGGTGCTTTTGTCTGGATGGACACCGTCTCCCGGTGGCGACACCACCCTCAGCCACGCAGGAATCAGCAGCCATGAACACGTTCGGGCTATGAGACACGCGGCGAACGAGATCACATCTGTTCACGCGGCTCTGCACAAGCAGAACTTGACACAGTTTCTCCCGGCCTTCGGGGTGGCGACCGTGTGCGCGGCAGTCTTTGTCCATCTGCTGGATGCACGATCAAGTCAGGCGTTGTTACGCCGGACGAGCCTGGAGCACCTGGACGTGTGCGTCGACGTTCTGCGCGAACTCGGCCACTTGAACTATACCGCCACGGACGTCTCAAAGATTGTCGAATCAGCAGCCCACGCTGTCTGCAATCATCCCCTTTCCTCGGACGACAATTCGGGCGGTCATCACACTCGGTCCAATCCTTATGACCCAGCGCTCTCGGTATCCCTCACCGAGGGGGAAATGCGGAAACACCTGGTGTCCCGAGACATGGCATTTTCCAGCGCCCATCTTCGTGACACGCTGGATACCATTGGCCAGACCATGGGACAATGTGATCCGGTCGGCATGGAGAATTTCTTTGACTTTGACATGGACGAGTTTATCATGCTGTAGAGAAGCAGAGAATGATAGACAACATAACGAATAAATCAATGGTTGTCAGTGTCCAGATCAGTAGAATTGAGTGCTGTTGGCGTTTGACCACGTTCGACAAGCCGTCGCAGATGGATGGCTTCAATCCTGGCATGGATGTCGTCGTGATCTGACACTCACCTCCACACATATCGGTAGTTGTCCCTGATTCGGAGATATAGCTGGGCAGGCCGATCACGGGCTTCGCGCTGGCCCATCCACGATAGAGCTGTCATCTCGCCTGTCAGGAATGGAGATGGTCTCCATATAAGAATAGGAGGAAGACCAGAGAACCTGGGCTCAAAGGTGAACTGAATCTGACTTTCTTTAATTCCTTCCAGCCCTTCCCGGCGCACAAATTGCACTAATTTCCAGCATTACCGAAAATGGAACTTAATATCCATAGGAAACCGGGTGACAAAAGAAACTCTAGCGGGCGCTTCTGGACGAGGAGCAGATCATGGGGATTGATAACGGCCATGATGCCCTCGATGAGGCCGCTTCATGCGGCTTATTTGGCCTCTTCGACGGCTTTGGTCTCAACCTCTTCTCCTGCGACGACGTTCGTGGCCTCCTGTTCTGCCGTGGCCGTTTTCGCTGCGCTGTCAAGGTCTCCATTGGCACCTGACTTGGCCAACTCCTCAAGCGCTTCAATGGCGTCTTGGTCGTCATCGTAGTCAGATTCCTCCTCACGCGCACCCGTGTTTCCTTTGATCGCCGCCGGCTCCGTGGTCGGTCTGTCCGTAGTCTTCTCCTGCGATGCGGCTGCCTTTTCAGCGGTCGCTGAATCTGGTGGTTTGATCGGCGTGGTCACATTCAAATTCCAATTGATCATTCCTGCCTCGCCGTATCGGGTTTTCAACCACTCGTTTGTTTTCTTAAAATGGCCGCATTCAAAGAATCCACGGGACGCACTTAAAGGGCTTGGATGTACGCTTTTGAGCACCAGATGCCTGGTTCCGGTGATCTTGGCACAGCGCTTTTGTGCTGGTGTGCCCCAGGCGAGAAAGACGACGCCCCGGGTCCGAACTCTGGTGACAACATCGATGACCTTTTGAGTAAACTTCTCCCACCCATGACCCGAATGTGAGTTGGCCTCACCAGCGCGGACGGTGAGGCAGGTGTTGAGCAGCAGGACGCCTTGATCTGCCCATGGCGTGAGCAGTCCGCCGTTCTTCGGAGGTGGCTGAAAGGAAGGATAGTCTCGTTTGAGCGCGGTGTAAATATTCCTCAACGACGGCGGAGCGGGCGTAGGTGGACGGACCGAGAAGCAGAGGCCATGGGCTTGGTTATGACCGTGATAGGGATCTTGACCGATGATGACGACCTTGACCGTATTGAGGGGTGTGTGCCGGGACCTATTCGCACCGAGTCAGCGGTGGTGCCAGCGGGGGACGGAGACTGGATACCAGCTGTAGACCTCCGCCAGCGGAGGATAGATCTTCTTGCCCGAATCGATCTCCTGCTGCAAGAACCGCTTCAAGTCCAGAAACTCCTTTGACGTAACCTCTTCCTTTAATTGGGACAGCCAACTCGGGTCCAAGGTGTCAATCTCCAGTTTCAACAGCTTCTTTTGCTCGGGTGTGAGAGTCGCAACCCATTTGTCCTTGTCAAACTTGACCGGCGATTCCAAGACAGGTTCAGCATCATTTCCGGCGGGGGTGGTCACCTTGGGCGCCCCGAAAAAGGATGCCAGGTCAGCGTCTTTCTTTGGCTTTTTGGGGTCCTTCTTCGACGATGTGAGCGTGTCCGCCTTTCGCTTGAAAGTCGACATGCTGCGGGATGGAAGGCGCAGGCGTCGTGGGAACGATGGCAAATGGGCCGGCTTTATAAATCTGGTAGAGATTCGAGGGATGTACATACAATAGTGGCCCTGCTTTTCTGCTTGAGCATTCGATCGCCAGTGATGAAGACGCGACTTTGGGTGACGTCGATCTGGACGCGTCTTCCTGCGCGTAGAGTGCTGACTCAGCTGCACCACCAGAACCCTTTGGGAAAAGAATAGGGGAGTGATCTATCTTGGACTGCTCAAGGGTTGAAAAGAACGCGGGGGGCAGAGCAAATAAACGTGAGGGAACCCTAGCAAGCGGCTGTCGGTAAGTTCAACACGGTTGTCACTTGCTGCACATCCATTGTGCAGCCAGAACTCAGGAGACATAGCTATAGATCACTTTTGCATTTCATGTCACTAGGCTGGTGCTCTCGACCTGCTGAGTCCTTCTATTACTCATTTTCCGCGAAGCCATATCCTCTCCCATAGTCTGCCCTGAGCAAAACCTCCAGTTTGGGTATATCGCATAATCACACGCTCCGCTTTATCAACACAAACAAGATGGAAAAGTAAAATCGCAATCATGGTACAAGCCGTCAGTCCAAGGTAATGACTTCCTGGGTCGTCCGCGGTTGCGGGACTGCCTTGGTCGTGGTAGTAGTCGTCGTGTTGGTGGCGGTGGTGGTAGCATGGGGCTTCGTTCTCTGCGAGTTGGTCCCTCCGGTGTGTACAGGGGCAGGCTTCTGTGACTTCGCAGGCGGTCGGGCCGGGCCACTGCCGTTCGGAAGAGCATTCTTTCCCTCCGTTTTCTGTTCAGTGTCGGCCTTGACCGACTCATCGGCAGCCGAATGGACCGCATCATGGACCCACTTTAACAGGAGGTCATGGATGGCCTGAAGAAGGGGTTCCGGCTCGTGCACCAAGCAGGCAGCGGCGGTGTCGAGGCTGAGCCATTTATGCTGCCCGTCGGACCGGGCAAAAATTTCCTGTCGCATCTTGGAGCGCAGATCCTGTGACGAATAGGAAGGTCGCAAGTAACTCTTGAACTCTTCGATCGCCGGCCGCACGAGCCACAAGATCTTGCCGGTTGAGGGGACGTGAGGTAGAATCTCAAAGCGAGCCAGAAGGTGCGTCGTCTCGGGTCCCTGGACATCACACGGAACTTGGGTGGCGGAGGTGAAGTATTGCAGCGCAAACATGGTCGGCCGGCGCACGAGAACATGCACCCAGCAATTGCTCTTCTCATTTTGGCTCGACGCCGTCTCCGGGGGAAGGGCCGTGGGTGAGGGTGCTTCTTGAAGTCGATGCAGGAAGGATACCAAAGGATAGGTCAGGCTCAAGGAAGAGAGGAGATTGCTCAGCTTCGTCGCAAACGTCAAACGCCGGTCCGAAAGCACTCTGATCAATTGGGAGGTCATGATGGTGTGCGGGTTCTGGCCGGGCGGGAGAAACTCGAGTCGAAGTGGTGTTGTGGCGGTGGCGAATTTGATCGATAATGCCAGTTCCGTCGACGGCGTCTGATGATAGACAATGGTGATTGCCGAGCGGGACAGCGACCGGAGCGCCAGACTCGGGATATTCTGGATACGCTCGACGCAAGCAATGATGTCCTCCAGGTAGAGAACACGGTCGATGATTTCCGGTATGGCAGGCTCTCCGACCACGGCCTCGACACGCATCGCCACCTCTTTGGTCCGAGGGTTCAGCAAGACATGGTCATCCAAGCCGGACTTCTCCAGATACTTCAGCACGGCCACGCTGGCCTCGCTCTGGAGCCGGGCCGTCACGGTCGACAATTTCGTGCTTGGGTCGATGCCCGCAAAGCTCATCCGGACGGTCCGCCGGGCAGAAGCTTTGGCGGCCAGCGGAGGGCTGGCGTCGTCGGTGGACATGTGCTGGGCGCCGTGGCCATCCATCTTTTGAGCCCAGCCCACGCGACGAGCTCTGGCCACATCCAGCTCAAACGAGAGGTCGGGCAACACGTAACCGCGGTCGAAAGGAGGAAGAGCGGGCAGGTCAAAGTTTTGTTGTGCCTCGATCAGATATTGAGCGTTGCGCTGCAGAACGATGAAGCCGGACGTGTACTCGGCGAATCGTTCGAAATAGGCCGGAGACAGCTCATCTTGCCCGTGAACGGGCTGAGTGCGGATGAGCTGACATCGGGCCTGGTGAGCGGTGCCGTCGGCGAGAGCATGCTGGAACAGCCACCAATGATCCCCGGCGGCGCCGTGCGTGATGGCCACCGAGTATTCCGGCCCCCAGAAGGGTTGTCGGAAAAAGTTCGTCTTCACCACGGAAGCACCGATCCATGCCTTCACGTCGTTCGGACTCGGCCTGAACGTCCGGAGAATTTCCCACGTGGTGCAGGAGACACGGTCGAGAACGTCCGCTTCTGCCACGGCGCACCGGAAATTGAGGAGCTTTCCGGGAAAGTCTTCGACCAGATTTTTCGACCGATTCAACTCGAGTTGTAACCGTTCACTTCTCTCGGAGACGGGACTGATCAGCACCGCCCCCGTGACCGGTTCCAGCTTCACTTGGAGCGGTCGGGTCTGCGACACGCCCAGGCGGAGACAAGACTCGTCGGGATCCACGGTCGAGGAGGCCTGCTCCAAAGGCAGGACAGCGTCGGCGAACAGCGGGGTCGTCATCAGCTTGTCGTAGACCACGTCGAGAATGTGATTTGAATGCTGAGCAATCACCTGGCGAAGGACGTCCTCAAAGCACAGGCGTGACGGATCCACGACGGCGTCGAAATGCTCGACCGGTTTCGCCTGCTGCATCCACCGCACGTCGAGGAAGGGGGGTGTGGGACCTTGGGTGGTGTCGTCCCCGTCCTCGCGACGGCCACTGTGAATTCCCATCTCGATCCAGTTTTTGCCCATCGGTCTCTCGCACCAGTACTGCACCACGAGGGTGCGCCGGATCAGTTCGACACGGAGATGTCCCGCCCATTGGCCGCGGGCCAGTTCCCGTGCCTGCCGGTAAAGCTCACTGAGCTTGAAGGATAGCGTCAGTTCATGTAAAAAGTCGTAGCACCCGGCGAGACCTGCTCGATCGATGGCGCCATTGGCAATGTTCGCGATCTCGTCATGCAGTTGGTCGGGGATGACAGGCGCGGGAGAGAAGTTGAAGCGAAAATCGACTACACGGAAGGGAGAAGGCGGGGTCTTGTCGTTGTCGTCGTCATGGTCGTCGTCCAGGATCGATATGTCGAGATCGAACTCGTCGGCGACGCGAAACGTCACACGACCGTTGGCGATGGAGAAGCGCTGCAACGGCGGCGGCACCAGTTCCTCGTGCAGAGACATCCGAACGCTTAGCAAGTGGTTTAGCGTCTTCAGGGTTCGCAACATCTGCTTGCTCGACAGTTTCGGTCGAGGCCGGTATCCCAGGTCGGGAAAGCTCGCGACTCTGCCCAAGGACAAAACCTGGGCCGCCGTCGTCAGATCGGGATTGGGGATTTGAAAATTGGTCGCGTCTTGCTTCAGCAGCGCCATTTCGGAGATGGCCTTCCAAAAGGCCTCGCGCCGAAGCATCAGCCAGAAGTTGAGCTGGATCGTCTTGGTCACGGCCTCGACGTCTTTGCTCCATTGCAACAGAACCAACAATTTGATGAAATCGGCTTTCCGCTCGTTGGCAAACGTTAATAGACGCTCTTTCTTGTCGAGATTCTGTTTGGTCGTGTTGTTGCCGTAGTTGCCGGCCATCAGAGGCGGAGCGCTGGACGGCCTATTCTGGTCAGACGTCTGGTCCGGCACGGAAATGGTCGCGAGGTCGTCGACGAGACTGGAGAGTGAGTTCCAGCACATCTGAGCGGCTCTGCTGATGAGCGCGGCCATCGGCAGATATGCGTCTTGCGTAATGAGTTGTAACACTTCCAGAGGGGCCTGGTCCAGGCCGTTCGCCATGTGCTGCTGATCCATCGCCTTTTGCGGTGCATCCTCGAGACGGGCGCCATTCGCATACGGCGCCGCGGTGCCCTCACTCGCCGATCCAGATCCATCGTACCGCGATCGTTCCTGCGTTACTCCGCCGGCGTCCAAGGTCGAGTCGGACGAGTGGTGAGGGACGCTGTGAGGGACGCCATTGGGGACATGCTCGCCATTGACCGTAGGTCTTTCCCCATTCATGTTGCCGCGGAGTGTGACGGCAATCGCTGCATGGCCGCTAGACTCTACTGACGCGCTGAGGCGCCCGTGGCCCTGAAGCGCCTTGGGACGGTCTCCGGGCAAGGGCTCAAATTTGCGCGACGCGGGCTGCTGGAGGAAGCCAGGAGCGCGCCGACTGAAATCTCTTTCTGTCTCTCAATCTCGCTCACTGGCGCAATCCTCGGGACAGTGGCGCGATCGCTTCTCTCATCGATATGACGAACCAAACGACCGACCACGAATGCGGCGGCAAATCTGGGGAGGAGGAGGGCGTGGCGACGTCGTTCAGAGAGGGTGTGGAGGACCGAGTGCAGCGTTTGGCTGGCTCGGTTATACGGCGCCTTTCCGTCGGGAGCGATGGCAACCAAAAGAGGTGCTGGTGTCGTCAAGATGACAGCCGGGTCGGAATCGAAGGATACGGGACCTTGCAGGGCACGAGTCGGCGATGCTGAGAGAGAGACTCTGTTTGATGCAGGAGTCAGTTGTAACAGTCAGTCTAAAGTTGTCTGGCAGCAGGCTGGCCGGGCCAGCCACGGAGCCACGAAGCAGGGTCTGGCACGCGCCCGTGACCACTAACTTCCCTCCCTGCTGGTGGCTAGTGCGCCAAGCACCACTTCAGCTCACTCTTCTGCATTCCATAGGAGTCAGGGCTATCCCAGAACGGCGCAGACGGGTATTCAGAGAAGATACTGAACATCATTCTTTGCTCACACCGTCTATCTTTCTTCGGCACCCAAAACTCCAAAGATTGTTATTCCACAGGTCCCACACGTCACGCCATAGACCTGCCTTGATGCCACGCGCAGTGGTCCCCGCCCTTTTCGCACGCCGTCAATGTGCATCACCCCATCCCTGGAGCATACGGACGGATCCCACTAATTAGCCGACACGGGGTTCGCCGAGCCCTGATCAGCAACAACAGAACCGTGGCAATAAAACGATGGTCGGCGGTGGTGCGTCTTTCGGCGCTGAGCTCTTCACGTTGTTGCGCCCCACCCGTCGACCTCTATTCAGCTCATCCACCCTCCAATGGACGTGTGTAGCTCGGATCAGCGTCATCATATCGGCACGATCTCTGGCACCGTGTCTTTGGAGGAGGCGGTCCGCGTGCGGTGATTGGAGGAGGCCTAGCTGGCACCCGTCCCCTCGTTCTTCAACCCCCCCTCCAATTGCACCTTGACGCGGTCGCTGCACGCCATTTGTCCGTCAGCGTCCACGGCGGGCAGGCGTGGAGGGGTGCTAGCCGTCGCGGGTGGTACAAAATAGGATCAGTAGGCGCAGTGATGTGCAATGCTAGCCTTCAACGATGTAGCATGGCGCCTCGCAATGATCGAGGAGGCCGCTGTTGGTCATGCGATAAGTCGCTTGCAGAGGGAGATACGGGGTGCCGTATCAGATCGGCCATGCCTTTAAATCTGCTCCTGCCCCCGCCGCCCACGGTCGTGTCCTCTCGTGGTGTTCACCGAAATCCAAAAGGGCGTGCATCGCCATGCATTCCCTCACCTCCTGCTCCTCCTTTGAAGGTGCCGGCGAGAATGAGAGTGCTGCAAACGAGACCGCAGCATGAGGCAGAAGAACCGTGGCAGCGTCGCGTCGGGCTTGGATCTGCTTAGCGTGGCATTGCCAGTGTGCCTGTGCCAGCGCCCTCCAGCGCCATGATGGTGAGTTGTCGCGGCCAATGATGATATTCCGCTCCGGCGGCCGCCACGGCAGACTTCGCTGACCTCGACCGGGAACAACTAGGTACCTTCCAATGAGGCACGACTCTCGCCTGCTCGTCCTGTGCCGGCCAGGCAGTCGTCGTACTCCAAGGCCAGCTTGATCTCGCCCACTCCGTCGGTCGAGGCGGATGATGAACGCGATTCGTCCTTCTTTGACGACGACCGGGACGACCAAGACGGTGACGACGACGACGACTTCTCCGATTACGCCATGGACCGCGACGCCATCTTCCTGAGAGATGCGGCCTATCAAGACGAGGATACGCGGCCCACCAGTCAGAAAGAGCTGTGGGGATGGTATTCTTATGGATGGGCCGCCGAGGTGTTTGCGATTTGCGCCATGGGTGAGGGATGGCGGAAGAACGTGGTGCGCTGGGCTAATCCCGTCGACAGGGTCTTTCCTCCCTATCGCGCTGGAGCAGCTCGCCAGGGACCAGGGAGTGCTCTTGAAGGACAAAAAGACACCCTGCCATGCCAGCTGGCACAGCCTCGCCGACGACTCCACGCACGGGGTCCCCCCCAAGCATCACGAACTTCCCGCATGCGTGATCAATATCCTCGGGGCAGAGATCAACACGGCCAGCTTTGCCATGTACACCTTCTCGGTCAGCGTCCTGATCCAGGCCCTCCTCATCATCTCCATGTCGGCCGCGGCAGATCACGGCTGGTTCCGAAAGACCTTCCTCCTCACCTTTGCTTTCATCGGCTCCATCGCGCTCATGCTGTTCCTCGCCGTCGTGCCCCAGCTCTACTTGCTCGCGGCCGTTTTGGCCATCATCGCCAATACCTGTTTTGGGGCCTCGTTTGTCCTCCTGAACTCGTTCCTCCCTCTGTTGGTCCGACATCATCCGTCCATCCAGGAGTATATTTTCGTGCCGGACAGTCAGGACGACGCCGGCCGATCGAGCGAAGACACAGATTACCTCGGCGATGAGGAGGGCGACGGGGGAAGGAGAGAGGACGACAACGACGATCATCACGCGATGTTGAGCTCGACATCTGCCTTGCTACCACCAGAAGATGGCACGACTCCGGCGCAGAGTGTCGCGGCCGCCGTCTCTCCCGAGTTGAAACTGTCGACTCGAATATCATCCAACGGGGTGGGGATTGGTTACCTCGCCGGTCTCTTGGTGCAAACCGTGTCCATCTTTGTCGTCGTTGCCACGGGATCCACCACATTCTCTCTCCGCCTGGTCCTCTTCGTCGTCGGGCTGTGGTGGTTCATCTTCACCATCCCCGCGGCACTGTGGCTGCGGCCTCGACCGGGGCCACCCTTGCCCACCGTTCTCACCGGACATGCCGGCTGGGTGGCATACGTCGGCTATGCGTGGAAAGCGCTGTTCAAGACGATTGGCCACGCCCGCCGACTCAAAGACCTGGTCTTCTTCCTCGCCGCGTGGTTCTTGCTGAGCGATGGCATCGCCACCGTCAGCGGGACCGCCGTGCTGTTCGCCAAGACGAGCCTGGGGATGAAGACGGAAGCTCTGGGCCTGATCAATGTGATTGTCACCATCGCCGGCGTCATCGGGGCTTTCTATTGGAGCTTCTTTTCGCGGCTCTTGAACCTTCGCGCGTCCCAGACCATCGTGGCGTGTATTTGCCTGTTTGAGCTCGTCCCGCTCTACGGCCTTTTGGGCTTCATTCCGGCCGTCAAGCGCTGGGGCGTCTTTGGCCTCCAACAGCCCTGGGAGATGTACCCGCTGGGCGCCCTCTTTGGATTCGTCCTCGGCGGCCTGTCGTCCTATTGCCGCAGTTTCTTTGGCGAGTTGATTCCCCCCGGGTTCGAAGCGGCATTCTACGCCCTCTACGCGATCACGGACAAAGGCTCCAGCATCTTTGGCCCGGCCATCGTGGGGGCCATCACCGACCGATATGGTGAGATCCGGCCCGCTTTTGTCTTCCTGGCCGTGCTCATCTTCCTGCCTTTGCCGCTGATGTTACTGGTCGATGTCAACCGAGGCAAGGCCGACGCCTACGCCATGGCCTTGGAACTCGAAGGGAACAGAAAAGGACGGGATGATGATCCGGGATATGGGACGATACACCCGATCTCGTTGGCGGCAGAAGAAAACAGCTAATGTATCTGTGTAGCACCGTGTCTGGTGGTCGTCTGATGGGGGTAGAATATTGCATCTCGGGAGTCACCAGGATATTGCATCGCCGGCGTCGGGCCGGGCCAGGAATATAGATTGGGTAAAGATTCTTGCTCCTTCCAGTGAACAATGGTGCAATCATAATAGATTTAGACGCCTCTGGTCGTACGGTTCGCCCGCTCACTCGCATGCCTGCATGCACCACTGACTTGGTCTCATCCCCGTGCGAGACGGTGACCGTAGGAGTCGCCGCCGGCCAGCCTCCCCACGACACAACAGAAAATCCCCATCCGAATTCCAGTCTGGAATGGCCAGCAATTACTTCTCGGTGGTTTCGACGGCCGCCGTCTCCTCCTCCTCCCAAGTCCTCGCCAACTTCGAGTGCTTCCTCAGGACGGGACCGAAGAAGTACAGGATATAGACCAGGATGACGAGGCCGATGCTGATGAAAGCAATCGTGGCAAAGGCCCACTTGTTGCTCATATTCGCGAACATGGCCACTCCAGCGTGAGCGCAACCGGCGGCGATGAGGAAACTCGGGATCAGGAAGGCGGCGACGGCGCTGGCGGCGACGTTGGGGTAGCTGTCGGTGATGTAGTTGAGCATGGCCAGCCAGAGGAGAGGGTCGCCTAGAAGAGAACAGATTAGTTGTCGATCTCAGCGGGAGGAAGGGGGAGTCTCACAGAATCCAAGGACGGCTCCGGCGACAACGGGGGACCAAAATGATGTGTTTCCTGTTGAAAAAGAGTGAGCAACACTGTCAGACATGTGATGTCGGCCGCCGGCAAGGCGCCATCGGGCCTTGCTGTCTGCAGGAACGAGACTTGCTTCTTACCATAACACGTGAACGCGAACCAGAAGAGCGAAATCGGGAAGAGCCAAACGGCCACGAGAGAGGTCAGGAAGCGGGCCTCGGGCCTCTGTCTGCCGTGCTTCAGGCGATCGCGCGTGAAGAGGTAGGTCTGCACCGGCACGAAACAGAATGTGACCGTGACGCCTGAAGAGATGGGTTGGTCAGAAAAAGGTCCAGGAGGGAAAGAACGGGGCGACATACCGACGCAGAAATTTAAATACGTGAGCGATGCACCGATATAGCTCAGTCCGTTGTCGACGACGAAGACGGAAAAGACTCCATCTGTGATAAAGATGTCAGTGAGTGCTTCCATGGGTGTGGTCGGAGGAGAATGGTACCCAAGTATAGGAAGAGAATGCCATATGCGAAACCATTGTATCTGATTGATATCAGCACCCGCTCCCAAGACGAAAAGCACAGGTCACGCTCACAGGCCAAGAGAGATGACAATGGGTTCGGTGGTCATGATGCGCAGCGCCATACTGGCCACGAACCGGATCTCCCGCACGATGGACAATTTGCTCGATCCCACCGCGATCGCCACCGCATTCTGGTCGACGCTGCCACGACGCCGGACGGCTCGGGCGATGACGAGTCGCGGCAGAGTTTCAGGCATGAAGCACAAGCCAAATGCAAAGGCACCGCCGATGATAATGTTGAGGTAGAAAACTAGGGAGAGTAGCAGCGTCAGCCATGCCTGTTTCGAGTCCGGCCGAGAGATATCTCTCTCCATCACAGAAACTTACTCCATCGCCAGCCCATGTGAGGATTGAGAGCGATCCATTCACCGACCGGGGATCCCAAACTGGGTCCAACGTTGGCACTCAGGACGAAGAGCGCCATTGGCTGACCAGCACCATCCGAATCCTGGATCGCCGAATTAGCAGAATGTCGGGTGAAGGTCGAGGGTTCATTGAATTCCTACCCCAAAGAGGTCTGCAATTGTTCCCGCGACGTTACACAAGGCCACCGAACCAGCGAGGCCGATGAGAAAGCAGAAGATGATCAACATGGGCAGATTGATGGCCAGCGCGGTGCCGATATTGAGTATGGCATACAACAGGACTGGTAATTTCTGTTAGCGGCGAGACTCGACGGGACAGAGAAAACGGCGTGACCAGGCCCCTCCAATGGCTCATTTCGCCGACACCACTCGATCGCGTGTGCAGAGCTGTGACAGCCAAGCGGGGGGACCCGTTGTTGTCGGCATCAAGGACCAAAATGGACAAACTCACTCGCACCGACGTAGACCCATTTGCGACCACTGATATCGGAGAGGGGACCTATTCGTGGTCAGAACAACATGGTCAGAGAATGTCCATGACCATGACATACCCAGAAAAGCAGGCCCAACGGCAGTGCCCATAATAAACATGCTCTGACCTAGCGTGGCCACCTGGGTATTCCCGGTCCACTTCTCCATGATCAAATACTCGACCGAGACATACGTCGTCGAGGTCAGAGTGACAAAAATCTGGAGAAGGCAGTATATGGCGACAATGATCCACTTCTTCCAGAGCGGCCAGGCCATCGGATGAGCGTCATCGTTGCTGTGGATCCTGGCCAACAAGGCCAAAGGATCCTGGGATTGCGCTCCCCCTTCAACGTCTGTCACAGGCGTCTTCTCCGGCGGCGTCTGCGTCTTTTCCGAAAACTCGTCGGTGGCGGCCATCTTTCTTTGCGCCGAGGGGCAATGAGACGTTGTCGTAGACCAAAGGACCCGAGGGAAGGACCGAGAGGAATTCAAACAGCCAGCAAACACACCTAGCTAGGGACGCGTTTTAAACCTCAAGATCTGTAGCAGAATATAACGTAGTTTTCGGAGCAATCATTTTTGCGGCCGAACCCGACATGATCGAGAAGCTCGCGTGAGATGCTTATCGCGGAGGTCGATGTTGACCAGTCATAAAGCTGAGTAACACGATATCGGTACGACCGGAATGGGGATGATCCCGATGAGCATGGGAACAATGGGTGGGTATGACGTGAAAATCTGAGGAGGACGTCGCCGCTCGCCATGCACAGGTGGAGCCCAGATAACCTATGGACCAGGAGGTTGCCGTGGCATTCCAGGACGGGTGCGAAGAAGCTAGTTGAAGCATGCTGGGCATCAGAGCTAAGCCGTGCTTAGAGTTTCTTCTGTGCGCCACCCCGAGTTGTGCATGCCCACCCGGCCTTGCGAGTCAAGACATTGGCAGGGAACGTCGGGAAGGCAACATAGGATGGGTGAGACTGAGTCTCTTCTTGCGGGAGCTCCGAGAACGGACGTCGCCGAATGGGCCAGGACAACTCACTCTGATGACTGTGGGATGAGTGTTGGACTCTACTAAGCCGACGACAGTCGTGAGTGGATGGTGGAGCTCGGTGGACAGAAAGGTCAGTGGTCAGCCAGCCTCACCCACTTCGGGGCTTCTGGCGCCAGATTAAACGAAACGAGCCTTATCTTCCGTCCGTGCAGGGGATTGCACATCTCGTCGCCTAAGTTAACCTCGCTTCCGCCCGCGTTAGCACCAGGGATCGGCTCGATTCTACGATCTCGAGGACCGGGGACAGGTCATCACCAGGGCCAATGAGCTTCTCCACCATTTCTCAGCTGCACGACTAGAGAAAGAGGCAGAGACGCTGACGGAGCGAGCCTTATGAGCTTTTGAGTGCCTTCAGCTCCGCGACCAACTCCATGACCGTCGTGCTCAGACCGGTCAGCTGTTGAGACTGTTGCGCCATCATGGCCTTGATGTTTTGGATTTCCCGCTCGAGGGCCTCAGTGCCCGTGCTGGTCGGAGTGGCAGCAATTCCACCGCGCTCCACGGCGGGCTCCGATACGGGGGCGGAGGCCCCAGAGAGCGCAGCATCCTCGATCTGATATCTGTCGTTAGCACTCGGCTGTCCCATTTTTATTTTGTTTTGGGAACGTACCTGGGACGCCGCTGTGTCGGCCGCCGTGGGCTGCTCGGGCCTCTCAGCACTTTCCCAGAGCGCAGAGGCAGATGGAGCGGCCGACGGTGGTGCTTCCTTCTTTTCCCACAAAGTCAGCTTGATCGCCGAAGTCCGGTCAGCAGGCTTGAGGACCTCTTCAAAACTGGACTCATCGCTGCTCTCCTCGTCGGCAGTTTCCTGGTCTTGAAACTTGCTCGCTGCAGCCATCATTGACTGGCCCTGCTCCTTGATGTCGGGGGGTGGGGGCCGCGCGGCAGCAGGCATGGTGGGCTCGCGCACCATGGCCTGCTCAACCTCCTTTTTGATCTCCGGAACCTGGATCGGCTCGGGTGCTTTCTTTGCGGTGTGGTGGACGTCGCCTGCCGGCACCTCCTTCAGTCCCGCGCCGTCGTACAGGCTCTCCATGGAAACTTTTGGCGGGAGGCCTTCGGCGCCGTCAAACCATTCGTGGCTGCTCATGGCCGGCTTCAAGCCTGTGGTAGGCGGGTAGATGTCCTCCTGAAAGGTCTCGGCCCTCCGGGGCACAATAAATGAAATGGGCTCAATGTAGGTGTCGTTGACCGTCTTGTACGCCCGCATCACCTCATTTTCGTGCATGTTGACTCCTCGCTTGGGTAAGAAGGCGACTCCTCGTTGCGGGTCGCCCGATTTGTACTCGGACAAGTACTCGAACTTGTCGTGTTCATACTCGTAGTATCGAATGTTGCCGTCGCCTTTACCCGCGAGATACAGGCATTGCGTCCCATCGTCCCAGAAGGGCATGCACACTCCCGAGATCGAATCCAGCATCTGGAAGCCGCCCACTGGCTGTCCGGGAGATTTGATATCCCACAAGGCCAGCTGGCGATCACTCATCCGGGAGAATCCAGTGGTGGCCACCCGGTCGTGCTCCCCCATCCACACGGCCCGGCTATTCTTGGCTCCTGCATGGCCTGGCACTTCATGCACCGCTTTCTCCTGTCTGGCATCCCATATCCGGAGCTTTTTGTCCCGCGATGTCGTGACCAGTAAAGAGCCATTCGCGCTCCAAGACAGCGACTGGATGACGTCTCCGACTTTGAGGGTCAGCTGGGGCGAGCCGGCCTCGATGTCCCAGATTTTGATCGTGAAATCACCTGAGGCGGATGCGATCACGTTTTCAGCGGCGGGATTGAAGAGCACATGCCCCACTTTCCTTCATCTCGGTCAGCGACACCTCGCCTCCTCGTCGTGAACGGCTTACTTGGGATGGCCACTCAGCTTTCCGACAGGGCCAATATCCTCGATCTCGTCCGGGGGGGCGTCCACATGGAGGGTAAAGTGTTCTGGCACTCTCCACAGAAACACCTGGAATCAATGGTCAGTCAGGCAGTCAACCCCTTGCCAGCGGACAGCGACACGGCCGCGCCCCACCTTGCCGTCGTCAGACCCCGAGGCAATCAAAGAGTCGTTGAAAGGATTCCTGGTCCCAGTCAGCGACTTTTTCCGTGCGTCCTTTTTCCAGGTCTCCCACCAATCGGTGTCCAGAACGACAGCAGTGTGTCCTCGGAACAGCGGTATCCGCTCAGGTAATCGGCCTTTTTCGCTCGTGGGTATGACAGCGAACGCGCCTCCGCCGCTACTCTCCCAATTGACCGCAAGATATTCTGGATTGGCCTGCGAAATCAGCCTGTGCCATTCCCATGTCTTGGTCCGGCTTGACGGACCGTGATCAGATTCGTGTCCCACGCATTTCTCGATACTCTCAGATTATCGTAGCATTGTTCCTACAACCGTCAGCGCCGCCATGGACAGCTCGAAATGTGAAACCTTTCTGGTCGGGCGTCCGAAAACATGGCGGTATTTGGATGAGCGGACGAATCGACCTGCCATGTTCAACAGCCAGCTGTTGTGTGGAGAAGGAAGTTGGCGAGAAACGGTAAGTCGACGAGCAGTTTTGGCAAACTCGTCGTCGCACTCACTGCACGACGAGTCAATGCGCAATGGTTTGGGAACAAAGTCCCGCTGCTGGGCTTACGAGTGGTAAACCTGCGCTGTTCCAGACCCCTGCCAGGCGCTGGGCGATCATTACAACCCTTGGCGCCAAGCTCTATTTCCCCTGGCTCGCAAGGCTGACCTAGGATTGGCAGCAAGAATGCCTCTCGCAGCACTGGATGACTGCAAATTCCAGACGGAAAATCCACACAGGGACGATCGATCGATCGGTAGCCTCCTCAGCAGAAGAGTATTCATTTTCCGGCCCGATGATTTGAGCAGATCCCGCCCTTCTGATTGTTGGTCAGTCAATGTGCCTCTACCGACAGTTGTCAAAGGTGAAACCTTGGCTGTTTTATGCAGCTAGAACTCGTGCTAGCTGCATGTACTTACAGACCCCCTATTCCTCCATAGACTCAATCTACACGGTTCATTCCATCCACTCGTCTCATTCTTTAATAACAGTTGACTCTACATCCGACTCTAGGATCAACCTGCCATATTCTGGCCACCTCCGCCCTTGCCTTGTTCGCAGTACGTACATCTTTGGATGCGTTGGAGAAACTCTCTCCGTCTCAAGCCAGATAAATTAGGACTGGCTGAGTGTTATGGCTGGCACAGTCTGGCCATCCAAGCTGACATGACGGGGAGTGTATTGATCTTGCCAAATGTGGGAGAAGGTAAACGAGGCATGACCGTGACAGTCGCTGTACACTGTCAGATATTGATCGTGACTTGGGTGTTTCCTGGTATCAGACGTGGTCTGCGGTTCAGTGCTCCCCTTGCAGCATGCTGATCGCCCTTCTCCTTGCTATCATTATACCAATTGCAAGACGAAATCAGATACTGTTCGTTTCTTAATCCGCCGTTCCCATCCTAACGAGACTGTCTGCCAGAGTCAGTCGTACACAGGCGCCCGGAGTTCGTCATTAAGACCCCAGCTGGGAACGACAACAGTGGCATTCACCAGCAGAACTCCTGTCAGGTCGAAGTCGCATCCACTGAATCAAGATTGGTTCCACAGCCCGGCCTAGACTCATTCCAGAGATGCAAACTTTCAATTATAATCATTGGGTATATGGATGGATATTGGGCGTCTGTTCCATTCCTCCCCAGACCGCCCTGGCATACCCATCTGTGTCATGTCATCATTAAAGAGGCAAATAAATGAAAACTAGAAAAATAACACCACCTTGCATTCCTCCATCTGGTGTCTCATGACGTGTCCTACCTTGAGCTCTGCTTGCTCTCCGCCAACGTCGACTTCCTGGAATAACCGAGCACTTCTACCACAGGCACTCCCAAATCCAGAATCAGGATCCTCCACGAGTGAGATCCCTGACATATGCCGCCGGAAAAACGCCAGCGTCTCCAGCATAAACACCAAACCACCAGTCTTCGTTGATCTCGTCCACTTCTCGGATTTCTGCATGCCGAGGGAACATCAATTCTCCCTTGCCACCCTCTCCTTCTTCGGGGTAATAGCTCCACAAGGCGACACAGTTCTTACCGTATCCTCCATCTGGCGGGTATCTACCAGCGTTGCGACCCAGGGTGGCCGTGGTCGTCCTCGTGGCCTTCAGGGTCCCTGCCGCATCCACCCGCCACGTCCATTGCCCTCGACTGCCGACAGGGGTGGACTTTGATCCTTCTCTGTCCGCACTGGCCGCCGATTGCGACACGGACTTCTTCCATGCAGTCATATCGGCCTCTGTCATCTTGCGGCCTCCCACCAAGTCACGGAGAACAACTCTTCTCTGGTCGTCTTCTTGGTCGGCTTCGAAGGTCGTGACGATCATCCGATGACCAGAGGGACAACATCGCCAGCCATTCGGACCGTCCTCTCGTTTGACTCGACCTTTCTTGACCAGATCCTCATAGCAATTCGAGCAGATGTCGTAGTCGCCAACACTCTCGGCCAGCCCAGGGGCAGACGAGCCATGTGAGGGGCAGTGATAGCGGGATTGTGACGTGGGGATAGGTTGACCACATACATCACAGTTCGTCGTGATGGCAAGCGGCACATAATCCACTTCAAGACCCGGCGAACGGACTGCATGAGACGCAGTGCTGGACGGTGCGCTTTGCGCGGGAGAAGTCCGATTGTTTTTGGTGTGAAGGTCAGATGAAGTCAATGTGACGGTCCCGGTGGGTTGATCATGGCTCGGTTGCCCTGCTACGGCGGCCGCCGCTGCAAATGACTTGTGCGTGACAGGGAGGAGCGGATGGGTACAACAGTGGTGGGTGTTGACACAGGTATTGCAGAAGCCCCATTCCCCGTCGTTACAATAGTCACAAGACCAGAACTGAGAACTGGCAAACGTGCCACACCGGTCACAGAAGGGCCCTTCCTGCAGGCGCGACGCCGGATCCGAAGTCGTCATGACCCCCGTTTGGTCGACGCTTTCTTTTATGGTCTCTGCCAAAGGCTTGAGATATTGTCGACTGACCAACATGTGAGGCAGTTCGATGGCCTGACTGCTTCGATTGTTAGGATGAGAGCCGACAAATTTCGCCATGGCCCCGTGTCCGAATCCGAACCAATGGTTGCACCCCCGACCCGCCCGATAACAACGGAGGCAGAGGTCCAGGTTGCAAGGGGTACAATGTTTGTACACTTGGTATTGAATGTCGGGCCGAGAGCAGCGTGCACATGTAATCGACGGCTCTTCGAAATTTGTCAGGACTGCCATTGATGACCCCGTTGGCTGGGAAGGAGGGGCGGGCGGAGGGTTAGACGGGGCTCGTGGCACTGATTCGGTCGATGGAGTTGGTCTGGAAGCATCGGATCCGAGAGACTGCTGTGTTGAAGACTCAACCTGCGGAGGGCTCGCTATTGGTGGTCTGTCGCCGTCCGTACTTGGTGTCCGCCACAGTTCGGAGGCTCGCGGACTTTGCCTGGGCCGGCCAGTCGCCAAATTGGCGTTGGCGTGAGGTCTCTCAGAAAGATCGGTGGCTGATCGAGTTCCTGCATTTCGCCCACCGCCAGGATGCGTCGGCCGATCGGAGCCTGTGGCGGACGTGTCTCTTCGGCCACTCAGATCCGATGCTCGTCGACGGCGGGCCGTGGTCTGTGACGGGGGTGCGAGTGTCTGATCGGTCTCGGAAGAGATTGTATAAGATACCGGAGGACGGCTCGGGGTTGTGGCAATGGGAAAGGTATGGGCTGAACGTGGACTCCGATCTGGTTGCCGCTGATGGTCCCTTGACGCGTGTCGCGGACGGCGATCTGCCTCTTCGAGCTGTGAGCCGCCTCGATCCTGCGTGGTCTCGGGGGGATCATGGACCCCTCTTGTGGGTTCATTAGACACGGCTCGTCTGACCCTTTCCGGATGAAGTTGGCGATAACGCTCAGCGATGATCTCGCTGAGTTCGTCTTGCTGCTCTTCCGTGAGCTCGTCCACATTGATACCATCCAGCAATCCCTCGGCCAAAATATCCTGCATCAGTTGAGTTTCGGTCAGGCTGTCTCCGGTTCCCGTGCCGCTCTCGGACGCGCTGACCAGAGACCGGAGACTGGCTTGGTGTGCGACTGTCCGTGCTCTTTGGCGAGCCTCGACCGCATCTGGATGTCTCAAGGATCCGAGCGGAGGTGACAGGGACGGTACATCGACCCGACTCGACGACTGGGCTGAGTTGACGACCACGCTGGCCGTGTCTTCTGGCGGGGTTTGGATGTATGCGTCTCGTTGATCCTGGCCCGTTGACCTCTGAGATCTCTCGTCACGAGATCGGCTTCGATTATGTCCCTGTCCACTGGTGGACCGAGCTGAATGCCTTCCCGGGGTGGTGCGGGAGGGATCCAGTCGCATATCGCGGCGACTTCTCTCCCGGGCTTCATCCACCAAGCGCCTCTCTCGTGCCGCCACTTCCTCCTCCTCTTCTCGCCGTGCCCTTCGCTCCCTTCTCCGATGGGTCTCCACTTTGAGGAGGATTTGGTCGCCTGGTTTGTAGATCTGCGCCATCTCCGCCTTTTCCTCCGCAGATCTGTCTTTGGTGGGATTGGCGGCTAGGAACATATCGAGCAGCGTGTTGATCATGGCATTGTGCTGTACGTCTTTGACCGGAGCCCGACATGTTGGGCAGGTGTAGAGACTCGCTGCGGACGAGGATGAGGAGGACTGAGCGGCCTTGCGACGCTGGTGGGAGAACCATTCTTTGAGACAGGAACCACAAAAGGTGTGGAGACAATCTATGAGAGTAAGAGGCTGGTAGAGGACTTCAGTACAGATGAAACAGACGAGCTCTTTCTCGAGGTTGAGCAGGCCCGTGGTCGGCGCATCGTTGGAGGCTGCCATGAGTCGTTCGAGGTCACAACCAGGCCTTCATGAACACTGGCCGTTGGCCGCCGTCCCTAAGATGGGTTGCAACTCTTATTCAGCCCATATACATGAAAGACAGTGCAATAAGTTTCCTCGATCACCACAAGGAGCACGAGGTACGCTCGCAACCCTTTCAAAAAGCGGTATGGCTGGCAAGCTGAAGGAAATGATCCATGTCCTTGGCCATGCGGTCGCCGCCAAGCTCGCCATTTGCAATGCAGGAGGCCAATAGACACCTCCCGCTATTAATATCCGACCCCATATCGCCACGCTTATTCACCGCGTGCCTGATCTTTTTTCCTTGCAGGCGCAATTCTAACGTGGATCTCAGATTTGGGTCTCGGGAGGCCCCCTCTCTGCAAACTAATGGTAAATATCTCTGCAAGAGGGAGTCGCAGCGGATGTCGGTGACGTCATTAATTCAACTTCAGGTCCACGACCGTTCTGCAGGACCTTTAACTTGCGTATACCTGGGACTGGCTGTGAACTATCCAATGCAAGACAGTGATGGGGCCACTTTTGGGGGGCACCACGGCCAACTTTACCATTCGTCATGAGCGAGTGTTTCTGAGCATATGAATGTCAAGTTGCTACTGCCCTATTCGAAGCACTGGAAGCTGGACGATGGACTGATGCAAACAGCACCTCCACAACTCGCGCCAATACACGGTCTGCCAAAGCAAATAACAGCTGAACGTACGCTTCCAGCAACAGTCGTTGGGCTCTAGCCTGAACCGAGATGTCACGTTGCAATCGTTGACAGACAATCACGACGTGATTTAGCAAGCATGGCACCTGAATAGTCCAGTTGGCACAAGTTGATGCGATCCTGGTACACCTTGTGCGTTCGGAGCTCGAGTGATGACCATTATGAAGTACAGTTACCTCGGAGCAATTGCTACAGTACGTCAAGCGCTAATTTCTCATTTGGACGGATGTGGATGGTATTCTCATAGACCTCACACCATGCTCTTTTATGACAATCACAGCTTGGCTCACTTTCCCAAAACCCTCTCCTCTGCCTTCTGACCAAGTGTTGCACTTTATGTACCTCACCAATGCTTCCTTGAAATAATCAATCTGGCCGCAATTGAACTGAAGTTCGGCACAATGTTACTGTCTGCCTTTCCACTTGTACAGTTAATCTTCCGATTGAGCTTTGGATGTTTCGATTCTTTTCCTTTCACTTGACCCAGCAAGGTGTATAAACTTGAACATTCTCAGCCATAGTCTAGCTCGATCGACACTCGCTTGTCCGCATCAGCGATTTCTCATAAACACGTCCTCAAGAGTGGCAATTGACCAGTATCTGATCGGCATAACCGATCTGAAGAAATAGAAATTAAAAGTTGATCTTTCGACGCCTCCAAACTAAATGCTGACCCAAACCCAGTGAGGCTAATCGATGATCTGCCCAAATATGCTGTTTAGAGCCGATCGAAGGCTCGTCGAAGCACAGTAAATTGGTAGGTAAACGTGGAAACATCACGTTAACAAGAAACGACAGCAAGGTGCTGGCTTACTGCTTGGTTCGCCTCCGCAGAGTTTCCACTCGGTGGTTCAATAGTCGTCTCCTACAGACAGTGGTAGTGAGGTCCGCAAAGATATGCTAGCTTCGTCTTCAGCGCTAGATGCAGCCTTTCTGTGAGCATGACAGTGTCGATATAGAACTTCGAGTCTGGGTGTTGGAACGGGGGTGGAAGCGAGGGCATGAGTTGAGGGCCTCTGGACCTCGATTGGAGGAGAAAATCGAGAGATTGGTGGACGGTCGGTCAACATTTGTCGTATAATGGGAGAAGATGGAGCTGCCACAGCAGGCGCTAACGGTTGTGGGCAGAACAGAGTCAGGACAAAGTGATAAAACGGGTGGAACAGTGATATTGTCATGACGACAATCCGACAGTCATGGGGCAGCGTGTGTCAGGAGGGTTAGGAGGGCAAACCTGTACATATGCTCATCGCCCACGCCTTGGGTGCTGAGGGAAGCAAGCTTGGAGTCTTGTATGCCGGACGCCAGATTGTTAGCTAAACAGAGAGACCTCGCGCTGCCTGATCGTTCATTGCTTGCCTCAGCCAGCCGTCTGACAGATATGATCAATATCTCATGCCTGGGACGTCGGGTGGTCGCCTACATCGATCAGGTTGTCTCAAGCAGTCAGCTGCTCGGGTTTTGACGGACGATGACTGAGGAGTTGAGGATGATTGAGATCGCGCCAGCAATTTGCGACTAGGATAATATTTGAGCCAAAAAGGAATCAATCGGAGGTCAACTGATAAAGGCCCGGTGCCCTGGTGGATGCTTCGGAGCAGTTAGATTGTTCATATCACGATTCGTCGTGCGGAGAGCTTGCTTTGTGAGAGTCGCGCCAAACAGAGGACGGAGCAAGGCAGTGGGAAAGGACGAGTAGGAGGGAGCACGAAGCCAAAGGTGTGTTAGCACTGGGTGCAAACGAGATCAGTCGCAGCTCGATTGAGGCGAATGAGGTGTTGCTGGTGCATGTGTCGCCGGCGCGTGAGAACAAGAGTATATTGCCTCACCGGGTATTGGCCTGGATATTGGCACCGTTGTTGGTCGGACAGAACAGCAAAGGGGGCATCGCATAACATGAGATTTGGCAATCCTTCTCGTCGTATCTCGCTTTCTGGCTGTTTGTATCGTGGAACCGTCTCCGGCACTGGGAGCAGAGGGCAAAGAAGGGGAGACCAAAACTTCATTTCAGTTTGTTCCCCCACTGGCTAAACGACAGCTCACAACCGGTATTTCCGTAATACCCATGGAAACCACGGAATGCGACCTCGACTCCGCAATCGGGGGACGGCGCAGCAAAGCTCAGACTCCGACATCTGCATGAAATCAGAAAGCAAGGTCTGTTCGATGGCTCTAGACCCAATTCAATACGTAAAAAGAAGATGGCCAGGTCATTAAACCTTGGGCGGTCTGAGGGATAGCTGCGCCGAGCCTTTGGCTAATTTATGCGGTGATCAATTTCGGGTCCGATTCACAGAGTGATCACAGGTAGATCCTGTAAAGCATGCATAACTCCGCAAGGTCGAAGATAGCGGATTCGTAAGACAGTGGAGCATCGAAGCCGTGGTAGCCGATTTGAGCACTGGGGTCTTTGAAGTGTGAGACGGGCGCAAGCCAAGAGGTGTATCAACTGATGGTGGCGTGATCAAAACGAAATCTGAAATACGATCTCGATCTGTGGTTTCAGTGACCGGAGATAGTCCTAGATTAGAGGTTCGATGCCGCTAGGCCGAGAACGACTTGCAGCACTCGAATCCCATTGGCAGAATTGGCGAGCATCAAGTTTCCGCATTCTTCCCTCATGGTTGAGAAATGGCGATGTGGAAGAAACGGACCACCTCCACCATTGGACGTGAGACGACTCCCGCTGTGGATCTATAGAGCTGGGGGAAAAGGGAAGAATGGATGGAAAGAGTTGGACGAGTGACTGACTGCAGGCAGCCCAGGGTAAGGAGGAGGAAGGAAAGGACGAAGAGAAGCGCCGGTTGATCTCCCCCATTTCTGATTGACCATCTGGTGTAGGCAGGAGATCGGTCAACGTGAAAGGTACTTAGGCTGGTGCATGAACAAGACGGAAAAGGACTGTAGCAGCGTGGCCGGCGACCGGCAACCAGACCCCAACATGGCACCGACGTCTTCCTCCGATTTTGCTGTGTCTGGATTGTTTGCCAGGGTGTCACCCATGGCTGCACAGGCTCCCACGTTGGAGACAGGAAAGGAGGTCATGATGCCTTCATCTGCCTACTCGACAAAGATGAGAGCTTGAGTTCGCGACCTTGCTCGGAAGACGAGTGTGTTGCCGCAGCGATGAACATCGCTGCTGGTCTGCAGTTATCATGGAGACGAGCTGGAAACCGAGATGACCGCCCGCCGTGTGCTTTGATATTGTTAACTGAACCGCATCGGGTTCACATGTCACGAAATCGAGCAGACAATCAATCCCTTGTTCTTCTGGGGAGCAGTGTGGGGGAAGCCTGGACAGGGGCTGCACCCCGCCATCTCCAGACCGTAGGAGTCGCAGTCATAGGCTGCCAGACGGTCGGGGTAGGGGTTACGACCTGAATCGTAAGGGACACGATGTCGTTGGCCGCGGGAACATGGCGAATGGTCGTGGAGGTTGAGGACGAGGGTGCAGGGCGAATACGAGGGCAGTCTGCCTACATGGCCGACCAAATCCCAACCACTTCAACCACATCCCAACCGCATTACCTTCTGGGGCGCATTGGTCTCTGCAGTGTGGGTACGGTAGTGGAGTAAAGACCTTGTCGTCTGGAGGTGTGGAGTGCATCCCCAGAATCATCTTCCTGAATTGGCGACTGGAGCCTAATCTGCGTGTCAATGGCCCGGGGCGGGCAACCAGGCAGGATGAAGCCGGGAGAATGTTGGGAGAGGGCGGCGTTTTGTGCTTGTCCTCACTCGAACCAAAGTCCTTGGCCAGATTGCCAGATTGCATCTGGGCCAAACGACTTGTCGCCACCATTGTTGAGCCTGTTGCCACCCAGTGCGGCAGCCGTGGCAACGTGGTCCTCTGCAGGGCGACCGTTGGAGTGGCGGCGGTGTGACGGCGGGTAGGGATCCTATAGATGGGAACGAAGGCGTCGTGCACAGGCCGTGAGCATCAATTAATTAATCACGAATTATCGGCATGGTGGCAGCTGCTTGCATGCGGACATCTCCAGTCACGTGACCGCGTGCCAGAAGAGCACATGCTTGGACTCGCAGTCATCTTCACATGCATTAATAATGATAGCGATGCGCTGGCCGCGATAGCGCATGCTGCGGTGTCTGGACCAGGCCACGACCCACTGCTCGGGTTGATCAACGTGACCGCCGCGACGTGGTGGCAGGTTCGGAGGAAGTCAGTCAGTCTGCCTATCTGTCTGCTGCCAGTCTGGAAGTCGAGCTCGGATTACCCGCAAGGGAGCCCAGGCACTAATTAGTCATCCAGTACGAGTAATATCAGAATGAAGAGCACGATGTGGACGATACAGATTGACATCCATGGGACTCGTACAACGTCAAGAAATATAACAGCAGCAGCAGCATCAGCAACAGCAGCGATAGCGAGTTCGTGTTGCTGTATTTGACCCACTATGGCGCGTGCTGAGGGACAGCGGGGACACAGTAGCGTGTTCGTGGCGCTCTAAAATTGTTTGACTCAGCAATTAAGCTTACTCCCCCTGTGCTGTGGACCAGGACCCACCCTCTTGATGTGCGTGAACCGACCCCCCACTGACGCCGCCGTGGGTCTGGAGAAGTAGACAAGAGCCAATGCATCAAATGAGGCACGCTTAGCTCCCGCCGAATGCATAGAATGCCAAACATTGAAGCGAGAGGCGAGCGATAGGTGGTCGTTGACAGCGGGAATCCTCCTGTATATCGGATAGAGGCGTTGCCACTATGATTGTGCACCGTCCCGTGTCGGAATTATTTACCTAACCCGCCGACACTGGACGTGGAATGCCCCTGACTTGGAATAGACTCTCACGGAGGTTTTCTAGGGGGCCTAGGAGCGTGGGGAATCATTTGCCGTCGTCGCGGCACGGGGAGACAGCCATGGACCATGACACTATTCTTGTGGCCGGAATAGGATGCCGCTTGTGGCCAGAATAGGATGCCACTTGCGGCACCAGACACACACTCTGCCAAATTTACACTCAATCAGGCCGTATTCATGGCGACTGTTGTTGCTTCTGACGCTATTGCTCCTCCTGCTGTTGTTGTTACCATCGTCCGACAGCGGCCTGGATCTCCACACACTATCGGAGCCCGTGCGCAATTGTGGCCGAGGAAAAAAAAGTCAGAGAGCGCCACACCCTGACCATTGGCTCTGTGCTTTACCGCCTTTTCCTTGCATCCCGCGCTCAGGCGGGGTCTGAGCTAACACGCGCCTGCGACCTTGCCCGCAGCATGCCGAAGCCTGCGACAATCACGGTCGCAGTGAGTCGCCCTTGTTCTCACTCTGCTCTCGACCAGAAGAGCAGGCCCGGACGATGAAATAAATGCTGCTGCTGGCCGTGGACGGACACCGTCCCATGGAGCACGGGGCGGCTGGAGGTCGGCGAGTGAGTGTTAATGAATGTTCTACGGGCAAGATTGGCACCCAAACCAAGGCATGGCGCGCAGCAAAAGTGGATGACTGCCGGTGTGATGGTGAATTGGCGCAGGCCAGGGTCTGCACGACCCAAGCGAGACAACAAGGCAAAGGGCCATTGCGGGGAGAGAGAAAGATCAGCCAAGACAGGCGAAGCCACAGACTGATGGCCCGTGGGTGGTGTTGATGGTGTTGGTGGTGTTGTTGGGCGCCCAGCAAAAATGCCAGAATGCCAGACAGCCACCGCCTGCGAACCCCTGCAACACCAGTGCTTTTCCTGCTCCGCGGAGTTGGCCGTAGACAGGTAAAACATGGGCTCCTACCAACTCTGACACCATGGCGGCCTTTGCGGCACAGTTTGAACTCGTAACGCGACCGTCGCTGACAGCATTCGCAGGATCCGGTGACCTCGTGATACTTGGTCGCGTTCCCGGGCGCGGGTCGCAATGTCATGCTTCCAGCGGGCGGTCGCATTGGCTCACAGCAAGCACCAGTGGTGGTGCTGCAAACCACCAGAAGGAGTCCAGATGTCCAAACAAGGAAGTTGTGTCTGTAATGACGATACACTGGCCGGCCAGGCCTCTGCAGTATCGTGTCTTGGTGAGGAGCGCCCCAAACTGCTCGCGGCATAGCCATGGTTCAGTCTTGATTATGGCGTCCGGAGCGGCTACTTCTTCCATGGCTTCCGAAGAGTCCAACCACCTAATCACACTAGCAGACTTCAGCCCATTTGACCCAGGGCATACCACCACGATTACCACCACCGCCGCCACCTACCTCCTCTTTCTCCTCCTTCTCCTCCTCGACTGCTGTGCTGTGCTTTGGACCAACCTTGCACGCGGGGCGACTGGCCAGGGAGGATTCGTGCATCTTGAGGGAGATTGGCGCCGTGCTGCGTGGGCTGAGTGGCTGACTGTGGCCTGATTGGGCGGCAGGGCAGGCGGTCAGCCACGTTTGGGCCTGAGTCAAAAAAAGGTTGTAGGCGAAGACCGGGGTCACCGCTCCTCATGGTGCCATTATCAGGATTGTGCCAGGCAATATTCCACTCACATCCACAACAACATCTCCCAAGTCCAGGATGACATTCTCGGCCATGGAGCGACGCCATCCTTGTGCCGCAACGGCTGCCACGGCGGCTGAGCATTCTAGCCGCTCTTTTCTTTTTGCCTCCGATCAGGCTTAGCAAGATTCCTCCATTCCGCCCGCTCCCGCATCCTCCAGCACGACCGTCGGGCAATTTTGGATTCGTCAGGCAACGCATCTGCAATCGCACGATGCAGGGAGTGCTCCCGATGAACAATGGATGCCGTCATTCTCCTCTCGGATTGTAGTAATCAGTGGCCGATATAATCATCGGTGACCGACGTGATACGGCGATATGCGCGGCCACCTCGCCTTCGTGGATCTCGCCAGGACCTCCCAGCACGGCCAACATGCCTTCTCGTCGACCTCGTCCTCATTATAGTCCGCTGGTCATGCTCACCACGACATTGAGATAATGGCCAGTGGTCCCGTAGACTGGCCGCCTGCTGCATGTTGCTGGATAGGACTAGCAAGAGCCTCGAGCCTGTAGCGCGGCCGCCCTTCCTCAACCGCACCCCACTCCCACTTCATCTCATAGCCCTGGTCCATGTCCAAGGCCGATATCCATGTTCGTGCCGCGTGCTAGTATCTTTGGCCGAGCGCTGGTGTCTTTGCAGACAACTGATCCTGACGCCACCGCTGCACAATTCTCCCCCACCCTGGTTGTCGCCTTCGCCTCTCTCTAGCCGCGCCGTCCACTCACCGGCTGACTCCCACTCGCATCATCGCCCATCGCTCACTGGCAGCCACTGGCAGCATATCCGACCGTCCTGCTCCTTTGGGTCGCTCCAGACTCAACAGCTCTGGCCTGCTCCTCAGCTTTTCACCACCCACCATCCCGACAACACGACCTCACCACCACCTCCTCCTCTTTCTCCACCGATTATCCATCCTCCCTCACCATCGTCCTCCTCGACGCCGTCGTCCGCCGTCGATCGACTCGAGGAGAAGAGCTGGGAGTTTTCTCGGGGTTTCTGGTGGGATATCGACGGCCGCGTCTTTTTGGTGGGCCGCCCTCCGATTAGCAAGCCGTCCGTCAGACGGGTGAGCAGGAAAGAAACAAAGGACGTGAGAAGGCCGGCAAGAGGTCTCTCCGTTGTTTCTTCCTCTTCTCACCTCGCACATTTTATCGTTGCAGCATCGTCGCTGCGGCACTGTACGGTCGACCTCTGGTCCCGTGGTGTCCCGTGCGGCGTCTTCTGAGGATAAGACTCCTCCACCGCCACGAACGTGGTCTGATCTGGGGCCCTCTGGCGTCACCGATCGTTCACACCACGGACCATTTCTTCATCTCGGCGTGGTCAGTACCTTCTTCTACGTCTTTGCTCCCTCGCAGGGACCCTAATCCACCTTGCACGTCCCCCGATCTGGCTGCATCTTGTCCGGTCGACTGTGGTTTCTCTGCCGACGACGACGCTCCGACCCGACGGCCATTTGATTGTGTCTGGGGTTGACCACGGGGCTGACCAGCATCTATTATATCAGACCATCTCGCCCGGCCACATCTTCAGCCCTCTTCGGGCTGCTCTTGATGAGCCTCGCAGCGTAACCTCATCCCGCAGTTCCCGGCCTGGGTCACCACTCTCTCTCCCTCCTCCGTCTTCCCTCCCCCATCTTCCCTCCCAACCGCCAACACCGACTGAATGCCTTATACACCCCCCTCTCAGCTTTCCCCCACCACTTCCAAACAGAACAGTCCTGCACCGAGCCGGTCTCAGTCGTACGTCACAGGACCGTTCAGCCCCGAAATCCCAAGCTCTTCCACCATCCCCAACCTTCCGCGCTCGAGCGGGTCCTCGTCCTATCTCTCGATGCATCGCCGGAGTCCTTCGCTGAGTGACGTCAAGGATGTCCTGCACAACGGCGAGATGTATGAGGAGGACGAGGAGAGAGTCTTCGATCCTCATGGTAGCATCCGCCCATCGCCTCCTCCTGTAAGCAACTCGTTGATCCCCGCAGGCATGACGGTATCCCCTCCAGACTCCCACAACTCCAGTGACGACGAGGACGTGCGAGGCCGGATGCGGGATCTGGAGGAAGACAACCTGAAAGAGTTACAAGCGGCCATCCGGATAATAGGACTCAGCAAAGAAGGCTCTCCCGATCGCAGCCAGGACGAGAGCAGCAAGACCCATCTGGCAATGGACCTTGTTGCCCATCCTCCGACCGCCGACCCCCCCTCTCCACCGCATCGATCCGAGTCGCCGCGACCGCCGTTGTCACGCGAGGCTCGCAAAATTTCTCACTCACGCTCGTCGACCGATTCCAGCATCGTCTTCGACTCACCTCAGACACGGCCGGCGGCCCGGCCGCGGTCTCCCGCCCACCTGCTGCCGCACGACTCGGACGACTCGGACGACAGTGACAGTTCGACCACGACGACCCTCCGGCCGCCGATGGTGAGAAAAAAGTCGGGCGAACTCGTCCGTCCGGCGCTGCGGGCGTCTTCGCGACGACGACCGTCCAGCATGCCGGGTACGCCGACGTATACCAAAGCCGTTCATTTCGACGCTCACCTCGAACACGTCCGGCATTTCCTGCAGGTGGACAGACCGCTGGCTGTCAGTGCCGGTTCCTCCCCGGTGGAGAACTATGAGAGTGAATCCGAGTTCCCGTTCAGCCCGTCCGACGAGGGCAGCAGCCGTTCTCGCAGCCCTCCCTTCGAATGGGAGATGCGACTGGCCAACTTTCCGCCCGAGTCGGACGCCCGGAAGGCCATGCCCGTCCACGTCGAACGGGTCTTTCTCTCCTCGGACAAGAAGAATCTCATCGGCACCGTCGCGGTGCACAATCTGGCCTTCCAGAAACTGGTCGTGACGCGCTTCACCCTCGACTACTGGAAAACGACGTCCGAGGTGACGGCGGATTATACCCACGACGTGCGGCGGAAGCAGCAGCAGGACGGCCTCGACCGCTTCACCTTCAGTATCAGTCTCGCCGACCAAGCCAACTTGGAGAACAAGACCTTGTTTTTCTGCATCCGGTACGTCGTCGATGGACAGGAATACTGGGACAACAACGGCGGCGTCAACTACCAAGTCGACTTCTCCAAAAAACAACGGCCGCAGCCGCCGAGCGCGAACGGGGCCATGTCGGGCCTGGGCGCCAGACCACTCAATGCCCTGCCGCGGAGTCGACCGTCATCGGCCACGACGTCTTTGGGCCGTCCGCATTCCATGCCCGTCTCCCTCGACGATTTCTCGAGCGGGTTTGACGACCTCGGGCCCTTTGGCGCGCCCTCGGCCGGCGCCCTCATGGGGGAGCCCCGGCTGAAGCTGCGGAGCCCACGGTCCAAGGCCGAGCTGGTGACCGAAGCTCCCGCTGGCCGGCGTCCCCGTTCGAGCGGGCAGGCGTTTGGGAATCGGTACGACTTCGATTCGTCCTTGTCGGCAGCCAAGAGCCACGCGGTCGCTGCTTTGGGCGAACAGAGCGGCTTATCTTCGAGGTCAGATACAAAGCAGTCTTCGTCCAACGAAGTTCCTGCGGCCACTGCTTCGAAGAGCCTCACCCCTGCTCCTCCAAAGCATGAAATGGGCGTCGGCGGCGCAAAGGCGGGGCCCACTTCTCGCTCCCCGGCCTTTGCGCCCATGACCTCCAAGCCGGCTGCGTTAGTCTCCGAGAAACTACCACTCACCTCTCAGTCCTATCAGGAACTAGTGGACAAGTACTGCTTTGTAGGTACCCGGGGAAAGAGCGACGAAATCGGGACGCAATGAGTGCTAATTTCTGGAATAGTTTGGCACCGTGAAGCCCGCGCCGGTGTTGACGAGAGCGGCGTTGAGCATGGTGGACGGCGCCCATGAGTACATGTTGGTGTCTGACTTGAGCACGGCCACGCCGTCTTCGGCGTCGTCGTCCGGCTCGTCGACACCTCGAGTCCAGTCGCCCTCTCCGCCCTCGGAGCTGTCGTCGGCAAAAGCGTACAGTCCCCAGATCTCACCGTCGTCATCGCTGTCGCGGTCGGGATCCTACTATGAGCCGCGCTCGGCTTCACCCGTCTCCTTCAGATATCCCTTTCACGGGTCACCGCAACATACCTTGATGTCTGAAACCCCCACCCCGACAGCCATTCGCGGATAAAAATTCCTTTCATCAGCCACATATTTTACCACTGCTCACCGACCCACGGGTTTTGCCTCGGAGCGGTTTTTCCCACGGGTTTGGTTTGGCCCCCGTCGGCCGGCTGCACATACGAATCGACTTGATGCTGCTTCTTGGGTGGTCTCATGTCTGATATGCTGCATTGCAACCTGTCCTGTCACCGAGTCTCTCCGGAAGATGACTTGGCCGGCACATCCGAGTGCGAGACAACACTCAATCGCATCGTCCTGGGGGGGAGGCCGAATTGTGTTTTGTGTGCTGTTGTTTAGCGCTCAACCCTTTCTTTTCCAGCATCATTCATTGTTTGCCGGCAACTCATCTGCTCTTCGAATGGCGTTCCAAGGAGTCTGGGCTTTTTAATACACGCTATGCCATCTTTTTCAGTTTTTGGTGGAACTCGAGGTGCACCCGGCGGCGACCCACTAATGACTGTCGTGGATGGAGGGAAGGGATAGACTAGATGCCGACACGCTGACGCCAACATGGAAATGGGTGGAAAAGTATCGGACGTCTTTGCTTTTTGCGTGGGATTCGGGGTCCTGGGTTTCTCGGTTGCAACTTTTCCTCTCTGCTCGATTGCATTGTGGCCTGGGGGGGCGTGATGATCCTTCACCAGAGACTGGCTTCGGGGTTATTGGAGGTGGAACTTGTTGGACATGATCTTCTTCTTTATTTTTGGGGCATGGAGTGACACGAAAAGACGGAGGGACAGCATACGTACATAGTCAGAGACAGAGCAATAGAGCTGTCTTTTGACCCAAAGGGAGCCTGAGATTTGTTTTTGGATGTAGTATTCTGCCATCGTGTTTTGCGTCTGTGCTTTGGCAGCAATATGGGTCGAGGAGAGCGAGAGGATTGGCCCGTGTCCGTCAACGGCAAATTCCAGGGGGGGCGACGTGAGTCGAACGTGATTCCAGTGATAGCAAGTGAGGGTGAGTAAGCCATGGATTGATTGGCTAAAGCGAGGAGCAAGAGGGAGAGGCGTGAGATTGTCTCGCGGCGACGGAGGTCGAGGTACCAGATGACGAGATTCGGTCAAGAGATGTATGATGGACGTGTTGGAAGGTGAGGCAAGTTCAAGGGAGATGGAGATGAAAAAGGATGTCGTCTTGCACCGATGCCTACCTCGCAGGGAGGAAGAGCAACGCCAGCACAAAGAGAGTATAGATGGCAATGTGGATGTAGGTATCAGGGACTGAAACCGAGGTGAAACAGAAAAGACAAGAGTATACCGACCTTGTTGAAGAGGAGGAAAGGAGTAAGAACCGACGGGTTGCACAGGACATGGTGAAAATGTTGAGAATAGGAGAGGGCCATACAAGATTAATAGAGTTGAGTGACCTGGTCGGGTAGGCAAGCAGGCGAGCAGGCGCCAATCACCTATTGCCCTGTCTTTCTCCAGTTCAACTCTGATTGGTTGGCCGATTGTTGTCGAGTCACGCTGGCAGAGGAAGAAGACGGTCGCAGAAGGGCGAGGGAGTGAGTGGGTTAAGAAAGCGATGGGAGGAGAAGTGGGTCGTTAACAAGGCTCTCTCGACCTCGACCTCTGCCTTGCCTCTGCCTCGTCCGGGGTCCAGATCGGACGAATGATCGAAAGAAGAGAGAATAGGGTCGGAAACGCGGATCGATCCAGTTGGTCCGCCGAGGTCACAACGCAGAAAACCGACGAGGAGGTGTAAAACGTGGTCCGGTGCGGGTCGGTGCGAAGGCGCAAAGATGTCAGGGTGTGAGCTGGCGGGTTTGGGTACCAAAAGAGTCGGCAAGGGTGTAAGAGTGGCCCGTGAATGGTCAGGACATTTAACTAGGTCAGATTGGGAGCCCTGATCGCCAGGCACCGGCACTTGAGTTTGAGCAGGGCTGGCCACCTAACTAGCCTGAGTCGTTGAGCCAGTGTCCAGGCACATTGTCCTTTGACGGCTAGAGCAGCTTGCCACTCAAGGGACAGCCGGACAGAAGGTGAGCAAAGGCATCCAGCCAGCGGTGGACCAGTTCCCGTAATTGGGGCCACGAAGCACCACAGCAGCTGTTGCTGGCGGCCACTTGATGCCAGGAACCGAATCAGATCTCAGGTCCACTTCGAGGAGACCAAATTAACGCAAGTCAAAATCTTACCACCACATGACCGCGTGAATTGGTCCGCCAGTCAGAGTCGGTCAAGTGCGGCCATTATTGTTAGACCGTAGACGACGCCACTCTTCAGCCGGTTGAGTCGATGGCGAAAACGAAGGAGGAGCACGCGCGCGATCGAGGTGCTCCTCCTGTTTGTTGTCCCAGCATTTCAATTTTGGAGTGGCCTTGACAGCTCGGCGATTGCAAAGCCGGGTAAATGCACATTTCTTCAAAATGCATACGTGATCCTGACCGCTCCTCCTGTGGTTAATCTTGTTATTGTTCCCACTTGGTCACTCCACGTTCGGCACCATGCTGGTCCCAGTGCCAGCGACAGAGTGCCGGTGTGGAAAGCTGTTCTCGGTTGTCGGCTGCTCGGATGATCGCCGGGCGGGAGAAGCCGCGGAAGGGCCATCAATTGACCGAATGTGAGAGGCTAGCCGGTACCTGATGTACTCTGGGGCTCCCCAAGTCCAAAAAGTGCTGTCCGCGCACCTTGTGGACCTGGCCTGTTTGCTTGATCCAGGAATGTGGAATAATGTCCGGACTGCGAGACGACCCAGGCAGTCTTGCTTCCTCGGAGACATCCTTGTTGGGGACGGCGCCAGAGGCGTGCTGATGGGTACGCTCGGGTACCGTCGGTCCTCTGATGCTTGCCTCCAGGCGAGGAGGCTAGAAAATCAATCATCGCAAAACGAGACGGCATAGGCCAAGTGGACCATGCCGGCAAGGTCATAAACACCAGCAGCGTTGGAGCCAACATCCTCCTATACATACATACCCTTGCCGCTTCGCTTGACGAGGTGGATAAAAACCAGGAAAGCAAGCATGCAACTGGCCGGGAAGTGGTCTCCTGCCGCTCGGAGCGGTGGCTTTGGTCCATACGAGTCAAGTCGAGTCCGGAGGGCGCCGGGCTCTTTGGCAGTGTCCGAATCAACTTTGGGAACCATCTTTCTCTACATTCGATCTTTGGTCCTTCTCGTGAACGTGTCGCATAGGACAATGATCAGTACGATCATGCCCCATACGGACAATTGAAGGGTTGTCGATCCCTTCTCTCATCCTCTGCTGTGCTGTCGGTCTTGAATGTTTGCAAACGCGTCCTTTGGTCTTCAACCCGACCGGTCTCTTCCTCTGTCATCTCCCAGGGAGACGGCCGGATAGACTCCTCTTCTGCCTCGGATCGAGACTGCTTGTCGCCTCTTCTCTTTCTCGGAACGCTCTGGACCACTCTGGAACCTGAAGCAAACGAATGACATGGCCATCGATCGATCAATTTCTCAGGTGACCAGTTCCGTGCAGGACAGATGTTCTGAAGAATACTCACAGGATGTATGCTGCTCAGGTGACCTAGGTACTGCGTCTCAATATGTTTGCCCAAGTCGCGCACGCGAGTGAGAGGTAGAAAGGAGTAGTCTTGGCCAGTCCAGTACAAGGTATTAGTCGCTGATTGATCCATTCCCCATGATGCCACGAGTTATAACATACGGCCCGTGGTCTTCAGCTTGGTAATGTGACGCTATACTCCTGGCAGATCTGTAGGCTCTGCGCTCACACATGTGCGAACAAGGTGTAAACCTTTGATCGCAGGTGTAGATGCAGAATACACTCTGGTTCGCTTCGTTCAAATCCACCCATAGTCGAAAATAGAGAATTGACAGAAAGACATACTTCCAACGACGTAATTAGCGGTAACAGCCGGGCCAGCACAGAAAAGTCGGGGGAACAGGGTTCAAAATTGTTGGTGTTGACCACGGAACCACCATTGGGCCGAGAGGAGAGGCGCAAGTGCTGTTAAATGACCTCTACTAACGAGTCGACGAAGCGAACAGTGGTTAATGTCAGACACACCGCACCAAGTGCATCCACACGGAGGTCGCTCTGAACTTGCTCAGGAGAAAAGAACAGGAAGGAAAAGTGGTCATGTCACTTATCTTGTCCAGCCTATTCCATGCAAAGGAACCCATGACCGTCGAAGACCAGATATTGAAGACCAAAGACGATAGGCAGAAAACGTGTATCACCCTACGCGGAACGGCGGAACGAGTCTGCTCAGAAGAGCTCATCAGCTTCACTCGTGGAGCGACATCTGGATTGTAGATAGGGACGCAAAGAGGTTTAAGCCAAACAGGCAGTAGACAGCCAGACCAATGCCAAGAGCACTTTACACGTCGCGTCTTCACGCGTCTGCACGCGCCTCGCCCCTCAAAATGAGATGATTTTGGAGCTCGCTGCAATTGATATTCAGTGACCCGTTTCCAACCATTCCCCTCTATAAGCGGCACAATGTCGTCAACACCTTCATCTCGTCGTCGAGGTCACTCCCACCGCAACTCACAGTCGTCGACGCCAGTCCAACAAGCACAAGAAACCCCACGGAGTGTTCGACAAAGCCAGAACGGATCAGCAGCCGCCGCCGCCTCATCTTCGCCAATCTTCTTTCAATCTTCTCCCGCGAGGGCAACGCCCGCACAGTCGTCGCAACGATCGAGCAATGGATTGTTCATAAGCTCCCCCCCGAGACCATCTCCCAACGGTGGAGATCGTGAGGCGACGCCTCGGCCGAGCAGGCCACCTGTTGCCGGTACGAACGTTGGTTGTCACATTGGAATGAATCGCTCATGTGTGCAGAATCCTCCCCGGTCAGATATGATCCCAGTTCAAGTCCAGTTCGCGCCTCTGGCCAGGTGCAATCCGATCTTCCCAGCAGTAGCAGTGGACTGTTTGTCCGACAGGATCGCGCTCCACGAATATCCTCAAGACGGGGCGACATCCATTCCGACGCGTTTGCTTCATCCCCTGCCCATCGCCGACGGATCTACGTCGGTGAAGATGGCATCCCCGTCCGCGAGAGTCAGGAGCCGAGTTCAGAGGCTACGTTCTCCAACCTCAATCCTGACACCTCCGAAGCTGAAGCACTTGGAGGCGAGTCCACCCGGGTCATCTGGGGCACCAATATTTCCATCACCGACTCCATGTCGACATTCAAAAACTTCCTCTACAATTATGCCCAAAAGTACCGCATGTGGGCGGATGGTGCCACAGAGGAGGAGACCCGTGCCCAGGGGACGGTGGCCGAGGAAAAAGAGTACATCGATATGCTCAACAACATGCGTAAGCTCGGTGTCACCGGGCTCAACCTTGATGCCCGCAATTTGAAAGCATATCCGGCGACCCTGAAGCTCTGGCACCAGTTACACGCGTATCCGCAGGAGATCATTCCCCTGATGGATCAATGCATCAAGGACGTCATGGTCGACCTGGCCACCATCGAGATGCACGAGTTACAGCGTGCCGCCAACGCCACCGCGGCATCCCGAGCGCGAAATGGCAGTTCGGTACCTCCGCTCCCCAGTTCGGACATGGGCAGCGAGGCGACACCGGCGGCGATGCCACCACCTCCCGCATTGGAGAATCTCCCCGACTTGGTCGAGGATGTGCAGATGCGGAATTATAAAGTTCTCCCTTTCGGTCTCGATCACACCGTCAACCTGCGTGATCTGGACCCGGCCGACATGGACAAGCTGGTCGCGATCAAAGGGCTTGTCATTCGAACGACCCCCGTGATCCCCGACATGAAGGAGGCATTTTTCAAATGCAGCGTCTGCAATCACTCGGTCTACGTGTCGATTGACCGTGGCAAGATTGCCGAACCCTCCCAATGCCCCCGGCTGGCGTGCGCGTCCAAGGACAGCATGCAGATTGTCCACAATCGTTGCTCCTTTTCCGACAAGCAGGTCATCAAACTGCAGGAGACGCCAGATTCTGTTCCCGATGGCCAAACCCCTCACAGTGTGTCTCTGTGTGCTTATGACGAGCTCGTCGACGTCTGCAAAGCGGGCGATCGGATCGAAGTGACGGGTATCTTCAGGGGCAACCCCGTACGCATCAATCCACGACAGCGGACGATCAAATCGCTCTTCAAGACGTACATCGACGTCCTGCACATTCAAAAGGTCGACAAGCGAAAGTTGGGTATTGACACGTCCACCGTCGAGCAAGAGCTCTCCGAACTGGTCGCGGGTGACGTCGAGCAAACGCGAAAAGTCACGGCAGAAGAGGAGGCCAAGATTAAAGAGACGGCCGCGCGCCCCGACGTGTACGAGTTGTTGGCACGAAGCTTAGCCCCGAGCATTTACGAGATGGATGATGTCAAAAAGGGCATCCTGCTGCAACTCTTTGGTGGAACGAACAAATCCTTCGAGAAGGGCGGCAGCCCCAAGTACCGAGGCGACATCAATATCCTCCTCTGTGGGGATCCTTCGACGGCCAAATCCCAGTTGTTACAATACGTCCACAAGATTGCCCCCCGGGGTGTATACACCTCCGGCAAAGGCTCCTCGGCCGTGGGTCTGACCGCGTACGTGACGCGAGATCCAGAATCCCGGCAGCTGGTCCTGGAATCCGGAGCATTGGTCCTCTCGGACGGTGGCGTGTGCTGTATTGACGAGTTCGACAAGATGAATGACAGCACCCGCTCGGTCTTGCACGAAGTCATGGAGCAACAGACCGTCTCGATCGCCAAAGCAGGCATCATCACCACGCTCAACGCGAGGACGAGTATTCTGGCCTCGGCCAATCCCATCGGCAGCAAGTACAACCCCAATCTTCCTGTTCCTCAGAATATCGATCTTCCGCCCACATTGCTGTCGAGATTTGACCTTGTCTACCTCGTGTTAGATAATATCGACGAGGTCAATGACCGGAGAATGGCCAGGCATTTGGTGGGCATGTATCTGGAAGACGCCCCGGAGAACGCATCGAGGGAAGAAATTCTGGTAAGTCCCCTTTCCATCACCCCAGACGCGATCGTCTCTGACGGGTGGACGAACCTTCCAGCCCATTGAATTCCTCACCGCGTACATCTCGTACGCCCGCTCCAACGTCCATCCACAGCTGACCCAACCCGCCGCCACGGCACTGTCGAATGCTTACGTCGCGATGCGAGCGTTGGGCAGCTCGATCCAAGCCTCAGACCGTCGCATCACGGCCACGACCCGGCAACTGGAGTCCATGATCCGGCTCTCAGAAGCATACGCGAAAATGCGTCTCAGCGCAACGGTCGAAGAATCCGACGTCAACGAGGCCGTCCGTCTCATCAAGTCGGCCATCAAGGCGTCTGCCACCGACGCGCGTACAGGTCTCATCGACATGGGCCTCCTGAGCGAAGGTGGCAGTGCCGCCGACCGCCGCCGCAAAGAAGACCTCAAACGAGCGGTGCTGCAGGCCCTGGACGAGGATCCGAATGTCCGTAGCGGGAACGCGGCGCGGTATGCCGACCTGTATCGGAAGCTGAGTGAAACGAGCTCGATCGAGGTGGAAGGCGCCGAGTTCAGCGAGGCGCTGCGGAGTCTGGAGCAGGACGGCAAGGTGCAGATCTTGGGTGAGGGCGGAAGGAGGTCGATCAGGAGGATTACAGGCATGTTATAACGTAACGCGGCGTATGGTATGATGATGATTTCATTGCTTGTGGTTGATATGAGGATCTGCGCTGTGGGCGTCAAGGAGCTATGGTTCTGGCAGCCGGACGCACAAGACTATACATCAAGACAGATCAGTGGTTCTGTTTCCGCATGACAATAAGAGATACAAGCAAGTTCACCGTGTTGTGTCAGAGAATTCCGTAGGTCACGTTTGAAGGCGTCAAAGACACCATGGTGTCTGTGCCGGGCATACATCAAAAGAAGGATCAAGGCAGATGACCGTCAGGTCAGACTCTCTATTCAACAATAACTCGGGAGGACAGCGTCTGCAGATTTTATACTCCGGCTTCTGCAACAAGAACGAGACCCACACGTTGCTGCTTCAAGGGTATCTGGAACACCGACGCCAAAACACCTTGCTTGCAGCATCGCCGACAACAAAAGGACTCCAATCAACAGGTAAAGTTATACACTCGAACTTCGCCATCTTCTCCACCACTGCACATCCGACTGTCGCTCAAACCAATGCATGTCACGGGGCCGGCGTGGCCTGTAAAGGTCCTCTCACACTTGCCACTCCGCGGGTCCCAAACCTTGACCATCCGGTCCTCGGCGCCGGAGACAATCCTCAAGGTGTCAGCGGCAATGGCCCAGACACCTTCGACGTGACCGAAGAAGGTCCGGATGCAACGACCGGTCAAGACATCCCACAGCCTGATGGTCGAATCGAGGGCCGATGTGAGCATGTAGCGTGGAGGGCGAGGCCGATCCTGCTGCCAAGGGAAGACATCACTCAAGGGGGCATGGGTGAGGATTGGGAGACCGACACGAGTACTGAATGACGAGTCATACGCCGAATGGCTGTGGGGGCTCCCCGGGTCGGAGTTGTGGTCATCGACGTCTTCGTCGTCGGCTTCGAATTCGGCGGGAAGGGGAAGCACTTGTTGCACCTGGCCGACGTGGCCTTCAAACGTCCGGATGCACTTCTTGGTGTCGAGGTCCCACAGTTTGACCGTGCAGTCATCAGATGCCGTGAAGATGGTGCGCGAGGCCGAGTCGATCTTGACCGAGTTGACCCAGTCCGAGTGCCCGCGGAGGGTGAAGACCGATTTGTCCTGAAAGTTCCACACCCGGGCGGTGCGATCGATCGAGCCGGAGACGAGGATGTTGGAATCAAAATGGAGACTGATGACGCCCTCGGTATGGCCGGTATAGGTCGAGATGCATTCGCCCGTCCTCCAGTTCCAGACCTTGAGCGTCATGTCCAGACTCCCACTGATCAGCTTCGTCTCGTCAAACTGCAGACAGCGAATGCCCATGGTATGTCCGCGCAATGTGTTGAGCTCCTTGCCCGTGTCCAGGTCCCAGATCTTGATGGTGGCATCGTAGGATCCCGTCGCCAAGATGTTGTCTAAAAATTGCAAGGCCATCACCCCGTTGCTGTGTCCTTTCAAAATCTTGGTGCTGCAGCGTCCATACTTCCAATTGGTGCCCACCCTGAATCGGTCTTTGTACACGTCCTTCCACGGCCGTGTCTTTTTGGAATTTTCGCTTTCACCGTGGCCTCGAAGGGGGCGGCGGGATGCCACCGGCGATAACCGGCCATCAGAGGACTTTTCAATGTCCGAGACGTCGTATTGGCTGTCAATGTCAGAGTCTCTCACGACCCCGTCGGCCGCTCCCGAAGCGGACGTGCGGGACGACGACTCGTCGTTCAACCTGTATCCCGTGGCTCGAAGTTGGATTTGTCTCTTTGTCGACCGTAACCGTTTCTGGTCCAAGAGGGGCAAGCCCCAGCCACATTTGGTACATTTTCGGTCAATATGCTGTTCACACATCCGGTGCCAGACCACGTCGTCGTCGGCCAACTGGCGCCATCGTCGGGACACCTGGGCCGCTTTGCACAGCGAGGTCGTGTCCAGGAAGCAGAGAATGCGAAACGCCACTTCAGAGGGCAATGCCGACATGAAATCAATGCGAATCAATTTTTGAACGTTGGCGGAAAGGAAGGAGAGCTGAGGGAAGCAGCACTGGGCCAGAATGCCTTGCAGCATGAGGTTGCGATACTTGGACGGCGCGGCCGAGAAAAGGGACCAGACTTGGACAATGCCTTGACGGTCGTCCGGTGGTAGAGCCTCAAGGTCCTGGACACAGCGTCAGCCATATCATCCATGCATGGGGGGCTCTCCTCACCTTCTGTAGCTTCTCCATCGACGGCTCATCGGCCTGGCGGCGACACAACATGTCTGGTCGGTGTCGGTAGCAGAACTTGGAGTTCGGATCTTGAGCCTTCTCCAGCAAGTTGGGCACCTTTTTGATGGTACTCCCCAGTGGCGCATACTGATCCGGGATGTGCCTGGCCAGGAAGGGCGCTACAGTCTGCGGCGCCAGCTTCGCGGTCGAAGCAATGGTGATGCTCTTGTCCTTGGCCGCGTCGGAATCGTACTGGGGGCGAGAAACATGGCCGTGGACGGAGAGAGTGTCATCGGCTGACGGTGAGAGCGCCTGGCTCTGTGGATTGTGTCCCCCCTCCAGGTCGGGGCGCAGCCTCTTTCGGGCCGGCTCCTCCCATTCTTCCTCGAAAACAGACTCGGCTCGGTGTTTCGCAGACATGGTACATATCAACACGAGAGAGAAGCTGTCTTGTGCTCGTTTATCGAATATCCCAAGCAGCCCACGCTTTTTCCGCGCTCATATCAACCCGAGGTTGCCGTCACATGGGTAGCGCTGCAGCCGCAGGAACAACAGATCAGGAGAAGGCGGCTGTCGCAGCAGAAAGTGCACGGATTATAGCTACGACGGGCCTCAGCAAGGGGTGAAGCAAAGTCGTCAAGGCGCAGTCATGATGGTGCAAGCGGGCGAAATCGGTGATCACGAGTGAGGTGGGGAATGTGTCGTTGCCGACCCATTTTTTTGCTCTCAGAATGCCGGCGGAGAGGAGTAGAGGTCGGGAACAGCCGGCTTGGCGTGTACTTTTAGGGCGATGGCGTGAGAATGGCATCATTTGGATCATTTCTTCCCCATCGTCGCTTGCACACCCTGACCGCACCACCGCCACCTCATTCGGCACCTGAAGTGAGGACCTTGTATCCGAGTTTCAAGGGCTGGACAAGCTCCTATCCTCCGCTACTCATCTAGGTTCCTGCATACGAGAGCGACGCAGAATGCGTCACTAATCGTCGCTGACTGATCAAGCTAACCTCCAGCCTGACCCTTGCCACGGTCTGCTTGCTCGCGGAACCCGACACGCATCTTTCCGGACTGTCTTCACATCGATCATGTCCGGTAGGGGCCGGGAGCAAGGTCTATTTACGTGATTGATGAGCTGGCAGGACATCAATTTGTACCAACGCAGGCGCGCCTCCCCAGACTTGGCGCCTCTTCAGAGGCTGAAGTCCATCGGTCCGTGCTTGCTTCCTTGGTTGCCGGCTTGCAGGCAGGACCTCAGCACGGCCGTAACGCTGTTTCGCCATCATCAGTCATCCCAATCCAGGGTACCATGGCGCAATCCAAATCCCCCTTACCGCCTCCTCTCTCGCCACATTCTTCCCCTTCCCAGTCGGTTCAGAAAACAGGGCCGGACACCTCGGTGGAGACACTCATCTCGTATTTGGTGGCCGCCAAACGCTCGCTGAGTAGTATCCATCTCGTTCACCGGGCCACGACCATCCTCTCCGAAGCCCGGTCCGCCGTTGAGGGCACGACCGGGCTGATTGCGCGAACGGCGTATCTGCGCCGCTCGTTAGCGTCTCAGTTGAAAATCCTCCGAGGCGTTCAGTTCGAGCTTGAGGGCGCGGCACATGGCATCCGTCTTGAATTTCAGAGCGTCATCAAAGAGCTCGATGCAACGGAGAAGAAGGTGGCACAATGCATCGGACTGCTCAAGGCCACAAAGGTCGAGGACGGGTTCAAGAGGGGGACGAACACGAGTCCGGCCGAGACGACGGAGCAATGTCCCTCAGGTGAGAAAGACAGCCTTTACGACTTTGTCGACGATCGGCCGGTCGAGGAATTGAAAGACGCCATGAAAGCCGCGATCGACAATGTCCAAAGCGCTCAGCAAGAAATCGGACAGTCCATCCAGACCCTCGAGGAGGACCTCCAGTCGATCAATGAGGTCTTGAGCAATAAAATGGAGACTTCAGGCACCGAGAGCGAGCTCCAGCAGCCCCATGTGCCCGGCCTCCTCACGCTTCTCGAAAGTGACGCGCGAGAGATGGCCGACAGCCTGCAAAGCTTGGTGAAGCATTTCGACTTGTGTGTGACGGCGATCAAGCACACCGAAGGCGGCGATGCTGCGGTCGCCCAGACCGTACAAACCAATGACCTGCCCGAAGGCGTGGGCCCGGAAGCGTTCGAGGCGCCCGCTCAGCCCATGACCGAGGAAGAACGAGTCGAGATGCTGCACGTTCTCGAAAACGACGCGGCCGAGGTGGATGATGTGGTCATTGAAATGCAGGATCGTGGTGCCGACATGGAAGCCCAGCTCGACAAGATATTGCTGTGGCGGGAGCGAAGTGAGGCCTTCTACAATGACGTGCAGACTGCATTCAATCTCTTGGAAAAGGTCGGCGGACGGCTCTCCAGCTACGTTGCCGAGACAGCACGCCAGTCCGCACGCTGGGCGGAGGAGAGGGTCAAGATCGAGGACGGGATCGCCGGTATGGAGGACTTGTGCGAAACGTACGCCAATTTCCTCCACGCCTATGACGGACTCATCGTGGAAGTGGCACGGCGAAGGGCGGTGAAAAAGCAGATGGAGCGCGTGGTGCAGGAAGCGCACGCCCGACTCGATCAGCTCTACGAGGAAGATCTGGCCGAGAGAGAGGTCTTTCGGACCGAGAAGGGAGATTTTCTCCCGGGCGATATATGGCCAGGCGTCACTAGTCTGCCACCTCGTTATTCGTTTTCCCGCCTGGATTATGACCCCGGCGGGAGCGTGCCTGAGCTGCCGAGAAAGACAGTGGAGGACGCTCTCCGGAGGTTGAAGCTGGGAATTGGCCCACCGAGACGGACTGAGTGACCATTGTAAAGAATCCTCATCTGTTCCAGGCCATCCTCGATGCGAACGACTTCATGAACAGCTTCATGAATAGCTTCATGATACCGCCTTGACTGTCGTAATTCGTGACGTTTTTGAATATGATCAACCACTACCGCCGGCCCGGTCTCTTGGGCCTGGCAAAACCTTGCCTCGAAGGAAGCGTCTCGGTCCCGGCGGCATGCACACCAACCTCGTCAGTCAGCCTGGGCTCTGCGATCTCATCCGGATCGCCGGCCTCCAGCTTCTTCGACACCACCACGCCCCCATCTTGAGCGATCTCCAGCACGCCGTTCCGAGAGCTTGCGTAGAGCATACGCTCCTTCACCTTGCTCGACGCCGGGCACACGTAGATGAAGACGGTCGACGCGGTGGAAGGGAAGTGGTAGAACGTATAACTCGGCCTGCCACCGGGGATGTGGCCAGACACGTCGGCTGGAGAGATATCTTTCACCGAGGCCAACAGCGTCAGCGTCTCGGTCGCGATGTCAATACCAACCTGCACCAGCACGCCTGGCTTGCTTTCGTCCACGTTCCGCGCGAGTTCCGCGATCGCCTCTTTCACCTCGTCGGTGATGTTCATCCTGATTCCGCTTCTGGCCGCGCCGGTGCCCTCTCGACTCCCCCCACTGCCTCCTTCGCCCATGAGATCTCGCCCGGAGGTGCCGTGGCGCTCTTCCTCTTCAGCCCGCTTCACGGACTGCAGTTCTCTCTCTTTATAGCTCAGGAGGCTGGGGTCGATCATATCCCTCGATTGAGCCTTCTCTCGCTCTATCCACTGGCTCGGCTCCAGAATCTCGGCCGCCTCCGTGACGAAGAGAGTCTCGGAAAACTTCTCGCTACCCAGTTCCCGCACCAGCGTTGCCCGAGTGCTGGCGAACAGCGTTTTCGACCTTACGGGCGCCGTGCTGGGTATGTATGTGACCGCGGTCAAGTCTGACGTCGACGGCTCAGCCGTCTTGCGCAGGAGGAGGAAGACGGGCTTGGAATGGTGCAGGTGAGGAGCAAGGTGAGGGAGAGCGGAGTGGAAATCTGTGCTGTTGGGCCAGAGGACGGGATCCAAGGGCTGAAGAGCTTCTGAGTCTATGGTGACCGGGAGTGCAAAGGACGAAGCGTCGGAGGTGAATTGAGCAAAGGCATTGTGCAGTTCGGCCGATGCTGAGCATGTCTCGTTAGCCGATCGTGAGATAGGAAGTAAGAGCAAAATAGAACTGCGGATGTTGTGCGTACCTGTAATGCCAGACTGCATGGTGGCTAGTGGATGTGATGGCAGCGGGGTTGTAGAGACTTGCCAACAAGAAACAAAGGGCCGTGTCTGAATAAGAAACAATGAATACTGGAATAATATGTGGATGGCCCAAATCCAGATCTGGTGCGCAAAGGGCCGATTACTGGCATAAACAAAGCACTGCTTAGGCTTCCAATTGACAGTCTCGGTGTCAGCCTGATGCATAGGCGCTTAGACCGCCAAGGCTGAGTTGGAGAATCTTGTTCAGCAGGTCCATGCAGGGCCATTGTTTAACAATCGAGCGAGAAAAGGAGAATCTGAGTATGGTTCGGTTGAATGTTGACCCCCGCTGCAGTCGTATATCAAGCCAGATGGCACACGGTGGTTTTAATGAGACTGGAAGTGTACATGACTTCTGCTCGAGAGCAATCTTTCAAGACGACAATCCTCAATGGAGACATCCTTGCCTGGCCTTATCTACTATTGTTGGATTGTTCCAACTAGCATTTACAGTCCATGTTCCATCTTCTCTGTTGATCGGCTGACATACCTCTCACGAAACTCTCCCGTGTACACGGACGCCTCGAACGGAGGCATGGGGGGCAACTCGGGGATGTCTAGCTCACCCTCTCCTACCAACTGGTGCGCATCGTGACCGAACAGCCAGTCCTTCCTCGTTGAATAAGCCCAGAATATGGGATTGTCCTTGCTATCATGCCGCATCATCTCGTCACGCTGGTCTCGGTATGGCCCGTCATATAAGTGCAACCATTCCTGCAACACCCTCGTATTTCGGGCAACATAAGCCGCTCTCGGCCGGCGCTGCCTTTCATACGCTTTGAGGGCGTCTGGAATACTGTCGTACTCCCTCAACGCGGCTTGGAGCGTGCCAGCATCCTCCGTGGCCTGCGCGGCCCCCTGGGCGAGGTAAGGCATCATGGGATGGCATGCATCGCCCAGCAGAACGACCTTCCCGCCGGGGTGCACCCACCGCTGCAATTGATCAAAATCCGCCAGCTTCCACTTCAAATACGTGCCTGTCAGGCTGCACAGCTTTCGCACGGGCTCGCACCAGTCTGCAAACCGCCTGACGAGTTCGGTGTTGTCCGCTTGCGACTTCCATTCGTCTTGGCCGACCGGCTCACCCAAGTCGGTCGCGTGGGTGATGTCGATGATAATGTTGTAGAGTTCTCCACCTCGTAGCGGGTAGCCGACCGCATGGCCTTCAGGACCCATCCAATGGACCGCCCATGGCTCCGTGACCAGATGTCGCATTTCAGGGTCTTCTAAAAGAGGCTTTGCCGGTACCAGGATCCGGTAGGCGACATCGCCTGTATCCACGGGCTCAATTGGCATGCCGTTGATGGCATTTCTGACCGAGGATTTGATGCCATCGGCGCAGATGACGAGGTCGGCCGAGATTCGATCCCCACGGGCTGTCGTGACGGCAGGGGCGTCAAAGTCATACTCGACCACTTTGCAGTTCGTCTTCACCGTGATGTTCTCATTTGCGCGAGCAGCCTTGACCAGGGCATCAACCAGGTCAGCACGGTGAATAAAGTAGTATGGCGCCCCGTATTTGGTCTCCACGTCGGTGAAAGGAATGTCGAGAAGGACGTTGTTCCTCCAATCCACAAAACGGTTGCCGCGAGATTCTTCCTTTTTGATGGCGCTGAAGTCGACCCCCCAAGAAAGACTGAGGCGAGAAGAGTTCGGAGGCACGCGAATACCGGCCCCAACCTCGAGGAATTCCTTGACTGCCTCGAGAACGGTGACTGTGTGCCCGTCGGCTGCCAGAGCGAGGGCCGCTTGCAGACCACCGATGCCAGCACCTACCACGACCACAGACACTGCTCTCATTATGCCTCTCTCTGCTGCAAAGATGTTTCGCGTCAGCTTACGAGCACCTCTTGACTGTTATACTCTTTTCTTTCTCCACAACACCACCCCGCACGAGGCAGGGGCCCAGAACAGGCGGGGGCGTAGATGCTCGAGGTTCCATCGCCATCTAGTTAGATTCTAGAGGACTCGGTGACAGAACAGAGGAACCAACGAACGTCTCCAAACGATGCACACTGAAGATGATCGCCGTGACTATATTTGTGGAACATCGGTCGAGGGGAAAGAGGCAAAAGGTCTGTCTGCACCCCATTCAGCGGAGGTGTACCATATCTAAATCTAGTTAGCGTACACAGAAGCACGAACCTCAAAATTGCGATGAAAGTGCGCAGCCTTGCTTAGTGGAACCCTTGTGGCCAGTCCGTTTCAGCTGTGGCAGGTGATCCATTCATTTTCCTTGCCAAAGTATAGCAGATCCAGTGTGTTCGCGCTCCGTATTCTCGGACTCCGTCCTGGGAGCTAGCAGCGGTCTTATCTCGACGTTTACCAAAACCCAAAGACAAAGATGGACGGTAAAATTTAGCTTCTTTGTAAAAGATCTTGATAAAATCACGCTGAAGGCCACCTCAGAATCCGACTGAGTTGAGACAGCATTCACCGCCCAGCCATTGGACATCAATCCGGCGCACCAAGTGGCGTATCTGCTCAGAACAAGATAAGAGAACATCTTGTTCATCCTCCTGAGCAGCGGGCCGGCATCATCATGCGTCTTTACGCCATCGCCGATATCCACTTGAGTTACAAGTTCAACCGCGATGCGCTGGACGAGTTGACACCGCACCCTGAAGACAGTCTCATCCTGTGCGGCGATGTCGGAGAAAAGCTCGATCATCTCAGAGAGGCATTCCGGATCACGACGAGCCTATTCAAGCAGGTGTTTTGGGTACCAGGCAATCACGAGCTGTACACGCTGCCATCGGACGAGGACTGCGACGTCAAAGGCGAAGTCAAGTATCTGGAATGTGTCAAGGTGGCCGATGAATTCGGTGTCGTCACACCAGAAGACCCCTATGTGCAATGGGAGGGTGAAGGTGGACCCTGTATCATCGTGCCCACCTTCACGTTGTACGACTACAGTTTTCGGCCGGCTCATGTCTCACGAGAGCGGGCCGTGGAGTGGGCGATGGAGGAAAACGTTTACGCGACGGACGAAGCGTTGTTATATCCAGATCCTTACTTGACCAGGGATGACTGGTGCGAAGCCCTGGTGGCCAAAGCCGAGGCACGCCTTGAGGAGGCCGCGTCGGCCGGACTGCCCTTGGTCATCATCAACCACTGGCCTCTCCGCCAGGACGTCATCACAATCCCCAGCATCCCGCGATTCACGCTCTGGTGCGGGACGAAGAAGACCGAGGACTGGCATCGACGATACAACGCCAAGGTGGTCGTGACCGGCCACTTGCATGTGCGACGGACCGATTGGATCGACGGGACCCGGTTTGAGGAGGTGTCCTTGGGCTATCCCCGTCAGTGGCAAGCGGCCCGAGAGAGAGGTCTGGATATCAACGACATCCTTCGAGAGATTTTGCCGGGTCCCGTGGATCCTGGAGATGTAAGGACAATATGGCGGCGATCGGGTTGAGATGACCACCATGACGAAAATCACAGACAGGACCAGCTCATCTCATCACTACTTCCACAATGCCTGAGTGGCGGATCACTGCATCAGCCCGGAGTGGCATAAAATGGGGTCGGGAATGGCGTTGAAACACCGCTATGAACGCGCAAGGGGGTATGTGGGCGCACAGGCGTGCCCAATGCGATTTCACAGACTCCACCTCGACGCCGCCGATCCAGACACACTCCATCTCGCGCGTGCCACGTATATCTTCCAACGGGTTTGCAGACAGCAGAATCAGGTCTGCGTGTAGCCCCTGAGAAATGACACCACGATCAGGGAGGTCAAATACTTGATCGGGAGGATCTGCTTGCAGTGCATCGATCGTCGACAGGCTTGCCTCAACCAACGGCTCTAGTTCATGGTGCAGACTGTCACCATGGGGTATGGGACAGATGGGCGACGAATTGGCATCCGTTCCGGCCAGAATAGGCACTCCAGCGTCGTACATCGCTTTCACGGACGTTCTTGCTTGAGTATAATCCCGAGGGGGCCCATTTTCTTGCACATCCCTTCGCATATTGCCACTGTCGGCACCGAGATCTGTTGGGCACCCAGCATCTGGACCACTGTCGCGCTCTCCAGCGCCTTGTCCATGGGGACATGTGTGATCACGTCCGTTTTGGCCTCGACCGCCATCGTAAATGGCGTATGGGAAGCGGCATGGGCGACGGTCAGCTTTCCTCGCTCGCGCGCCACAGCGACCAGTGCGTTGATCGTCGCCTGGTCCGGCCCCGGGACATCCGCGACCACCTTGGTGTAGTCTGACCCTTCATTGATCCGATCGGCCGGCCATTGAGGCACTGCCGGGTCGGATATCAGATACGGCCCCAGGCCAGGCATCCGACTGTGAGTGCTGCCCGGCGACGTGGCACACACCCTCACACTCCGCGTGTCCATGAGACCAGGCTTTCCCGCCACAGGTGCATCAGAGGCGGTGGAAATGTTGCCATGTCCAGCGCCGTCGTGACTCCGTGGCGCGAGTGTCTCCAGGAGCTTCTCCATATCAATGACCTTGCCGCGTCCATCAATGATGACTTCTGAGCTGTCTGAGTCCGTGTCTGCTCCAATTTTGCCTCCGTCAATGATCACCGTGCCTTCGTGAAAGCCGTCGCCATCGAAGATGTTCACATTTGTGATGGCAACTCTCGTCTTGCTCATCTTGACGGTTCCAATGCCAACCCCAGAGATAACAATCTGCTTTCTCCTCAGTTACGGAGCTCGCGTGAAGTTGTCAGACGCGATTTCGAATAGTGACAATATATATAATCTCCATCTGCTGCATCTTCGGTCTGAAGTGACCTAGTATGGCGGTGGTGGGAGATGTGGAGAGGATCCTGATTGGCGACGCCCCGTCCATGGCAGTCCGATGTCATCTTGGAGGACACACACCGGCAAGAAGTTCGACTTCAAATGTTACTCTGTCATCCTCAAGACCATGCCACCGATTCTCGTCATTTCTGCGAAAGAAGTTGGACTTCCTTCCAGACCGGAGCCAGCTGGACCATGGCCGAATACAGCCACTCACCGTTGGCCCGTTAACACAGCCCAGGCAGTCAGTCAGCGGATAAGCAGCTTGGAGTCCCAGCAAAGCGCCGTGATGGTATAGAAGCAGCGGGAGTCGCCCATGAGAGCGTGTTGTGAATACAGGTAATAATATCACCTGGTTATCTTTCGAGCATTCTCACAGCACCCGCGGGCCAAGTATGAGAACAGCCCCTCCTCCGACCTAACATCCCCGTCCTCTATTTGATCGAAAGAACGGCGCGGGAATTGCTGCTCAATCGGCTTGTGAGGTCACAGAAAGGATGTTTCATTCTTTTGGTGACCGTGAAATTGAGTCAGTACATCAGACCAATCTGGGAGGCGAGGTTGACAATGGAGCTGTACGTTTTGGTAGAATTCTCGTGATGGAATTCTTGACACGCAGAGGCCGTTGGGGTTCATGAAGTTGGTCCATTGGTTCGGCAGCGAGGTAAACCATGAATGGTTTCGCCGAGATGGAAATGATGTCAGTTGTGGTGGGTCAGCCGGCCTCCTCGGAAATATCGTCACTGGTGGGACCATGTCAGGCCATGAGGCTGGTAGGCACAAGAAGTGTGGACTTTTATGCTGTCATGCATGCGTGACCGGCCGATGATCTGACACAAGCGCATTCCATGGCGAGCCGATTTGAGATCAAAGGAAGAATGATGTCGTAATCACGTGTCTGTCTGGTAGGTCTTGGTGGCTGCGGCATGAGCGGAATGGCTGTGGAGCAGATGCATTGCAGCATCTCTCCTGTCCCTCCCGCTGCCACGCCGTTACAGACCCGGAAGCAGGGGCACTAATGCAACGTCAGGGCTTTACCTTGGAGCTTCCTTCGCCTCCTGGCTCAAATGTTCTGGATACGCAAGACTCCGAGTATCTATCGATTTATCGCTCGTTGGACTACTCGTTGGCGGACCACAAGCCCTGGCTCTGGATCATCAGCTAGAGACCAATTTCGTGGACACCATTATTTGTCTTTCCGGGGAAGCTCAGATCCACCTGCGTCCAGCGGCCTCTTCCCGACGGGCTAGGATCGCGATGGCGAATGGGGTGTCATATATGACAATACCATTGGTTCTGCCGAAGCCCAGCAGGTTCCCCCAAGTGGAGCCAGCCAGTCACACAGTCGACCACAGGCAGACTCCCGGCTAAGCTCTCACCACCACTTATCCACTCACTCCACGGCGATCCAACCTGGCCAGTCGCCACGTTCGCAAGAGAATCAATCCGATGGCAGTGACACACATCCAAGGATCACAAGGCACGGGTGTCTGTGGCAGTTCCTTGACAGCTTCCATGGCCGATCCATTCCCATCCCGGCAGCGTTGCTTCATCTTCACCTTGCCGCTCACGCTCTCTTTTGGACATCCTAGCCCCGGCTCTGCTCGTCCCTGGTTGGTGGTGGGCTCTTCATGCAAACAGTTCCTTCCATCTCAGGCATCGGCGTTCTCCCTGCCATCAAGAATGGCATCGTCAACAGCATCCACTTCCAGATGACCCCTCACGTGCAGTGGATGTCGCCCCCCGCCACATCTACCAAACAGCAGAGCACACCAACTCAAAGCGCTTTGGACGGCGTGGCATGCATGTCTCAGAGGTTGAGGAGTTTTCTCGTATACTGACCTTTCTCGCTGCTTGCCATGTTCGTCATGAATTAGCTCATCACCAGCTCTTTCGATCGTGGTCATTCGCTACTGCCACCCGGAAACCCCGCAATGTGTCTGTCGTCCATTGCCCTTGCATCTGCCGCCGGTTCCCAGGCAACGTGTCTGAATCCTTCAAATATCACCCGAGGCCCTTTCTTGCAGAGCCATTCAAGCTCGGCCTTTCAACCTCTTGGAAAGACATCGTCCTTGTGCTGTCTGCAAGAAGACTGATCTCTCGCTCGTCAGTCCTCTGCTTGCTCTCGCTCATCCACCACACGATCGTTGGGTTCGACTTTGGTATTGATCCCACCTCGGATGCATCGCCCTATCATGCAAGGCCTGCTCGCTCTCCTCGCCGTTGTCGGAGCTGCATGGGCCTCTCCCGTGCCCCAGGGTGTCACCTCAGCCGTCGCACCCTCAGCATCCACTCCCGCTGGATGTTCACCTTCTCACGACGGCAGTTTCGAGATCACCGTGGTCAATATTTCCACCGCGGCCAAGCGGGATCTTGAGCAGGTACGTTCCTCTCTCAACATGACCGGTCCATGTCCTGACCTGTGTTATTGCAGCGTCAAGCTTCGGGTGTCCTGACTCTCACCCTGTCCAATTCCATCTTGAAAGATCAAGATGGTCGCACCGGCTACATTGCTTCAAACTACCAGTTTCAGTTCGATAACCCGCCCCAGGCCGGTGCCATCTATACCGCCGGCTTCTCTCTCTGTGGAAATAACAGTCTCGCCCTTGGCGGCTCTGCTATTTTCTACGAATGTCTGAGCGGGACTTTCTACAACTTGTATGACCGTAAATGGGCGCCACATTGCTTCCCCATCTACCTCGTCGCTCTCATCGGCACCTCAGCCCCCCCTGTAACACAGTCGTCAGAGGGCCAGCCAATCGCCACCACTGTTGTCCAGTCGGTCACTGAAGCTTCCGAAGGCCAGCCCAGGGCGACCACTGCCGTTGTCACTCAGATCTCGGATGGTCAGCCCCAGGCGACCACAGCAGTCCCGGTGACCCAGATCTCTGACGGTCAGCCGCAAGGTGCTACTGGCGCTCCCGTCTCTCAACTCTCTGACGGCCAGCCTCAGGTGCCCACGGCCACTCCCGTTTCTCAAATCTCCGATGGCCAACCTCAGGCTCCTACAGGCAAAGTCTCTCAAATCTCTGACGGCCAGCCACAGGCTCCTACTGGCACTGCTGTGACCCAAATCTCGGACGGTCAGCCACAGGCTCCTACTGGCAAGCCCGTCTCTCAAATCTCGGACGGCCAGCCCCAGGCTCCTACATCGGCTGCACATCCAGTGACCCAAATCTCGGACGGCCAGCCCCAGGCCCCTACATCGACTGCGCATCCAGTGACCCAAATCTCGGACGGCCAGCCCCAGGCTCCTATATCGACAGCACACCCAGTGACCCAAATCTCGGACGGCCAGCCCCAGGCTCCCACTTCCACAGCACATCCAGTGACCCAAATCTCGGACGGCCAGGCACAGGCTGCCACTTCCACCGCCGTATTGGCCACGTCCGCCGTCGCGCCCGCAACCTTTACTGGTGGCGCTGTTCCTCAGCATCGCCTTTCTAGTGGTGGCCTCGTCGCCATGGTCGCCGGTGCCATTGCACTGCTATAAACGCCAGCATCGACAACTGAGTCGAACTCGCGCAGAATTCCGCGAGAGGCCGATAAGAGGCCAGTGAGGAAGAGAAAGACTGCAACGTCTGAAGTCATCATTGAAATGCATATCTGTGTAAGCGTGGCCCTTGTGGCCAGAGAATGACATCTGAACCGACTATCAACTGAGATTAGTATATATATAATCATAATTATACTATCAAAAGCGTCCCGAGTTCCGCCAATGTTTCCCGGCTTGCAGTGCCACGCGATCAGCATCGGAGAGGGGAAAGCTGCGAATGACTTGTTTACATCGGGCGTCGTTAGCTGTCTTCACTGCGGCCCCTTACAAAATTGGCGAGGCCGGGTCTGCTGATGGTGTAATTTTGGCCCAGGAATTCGCTCATCGGGAGATTATAACGAAGAACATTTCTGCATTCCAACCTGGTCGACATCAAATAACTGCTGACGTGCGTAGCCTTGTCTTCAGTCATGGAACGTTGGCCTCTGGCTCCCTGTCACGTCCAACCCAGGCAAAGCTGTCAGTTTCCCTTCCCATCTGAACGTGCCATATGCATGGCCGCCCTGTAACCAAAGGTCATTGCCGGCCCGATACTGCTCCCCCCGCCTGGATAAGAGCCCCTCATGATGCTGTTATTATCACAGCCGGCCGCATAGAGGCCCTCCACAACACCACCGTCCTTCGAGAGTACCTGTGCATCTTCGTTGGTGGCAAGACCGTACATGACGCTGACATTGCCAGGGTAGAGGGGTAACGCGTAGAATGGGCCTTTCTCGACGGGCCCAAGACTGGGGTTTGGCTTTTTACTGGGATCTCCGTAGAACTGATCGTAGATGTTCTCTCCGCGGTGGAATTCTTCGTCGACGCCTCGCTTGGCGAACTCATTGAATCGAGAAATAGTGGCCGACAGAGTCTCTTTGGGAATCTGAAGTTTTCCCGCCAACTCGGGAATTGTACGTGCTTTGATGAGATAGCCTTTCTTCAAGACGTTTCGATTCCAGTACGGCCATGGAAGTGCCATGCCCATGCCATATTTTCGAAGGTGGTTCTTGTCACCAATATAGTAACATTTGGGGATACCCAAGTCATGCATTTTCTTCACAAAGGACTGATAGTTCTCTGACTCGTTTGTAAAGCGACGACCTTGCTGGTCCACGATGATCGAGCCCGGTTTGGTGCGGTCAAAGGAGAAGTGAGGTAGGCGCCGGATGTGGGTTTTGTCGTATTGAAGCAAGGACAAGGGAGCATAAATGGCATTATCTGGGTTTGGAGGAGGAAGTACTCCACCGGCTTCCAGACCAATGCGAATCCCATCACCGACATTTGTCGATGGGACGGCACTCCATTCCTGAGGCACATATTTTTTGCTCTCTGGCGACCGGCCAAATCCGCCCGTGGCCAGGACGACTCCCTTGGCTGCTGTTATCGGCGTCGTCGTCCCGTCTTTGCTGGAGACGAGCACACCCGTGACTCTTTGTCCCTCTTTCAGGGGCTTCACAACATTCATCTCCCTTTCCAATGTGACCCCGGACTGAATTGCTGAGTATATCAATCGGCCAACGAGTGCGTTACCCGAAGCCATGAAAGATCCTTTCCCATATAAGATCAGGTCGAGAGTCCAGCCCATCCCTTTCTTCATGGCATGAGTGAAGTTTGAAACGGATCCGAATGGATTGCTCAAGATGTCAGTTTCCATAGGAGTGACTTGCATCGACCCGAAAGCCGTGAAGCCCTGCAATGTATATCGAATATTGCGAATTTGCTGACCGAGCAATCTGCCATTGAAGTCCACCGGAAGGATTGTTCGGCCTTTAGATGCCCCAGGAAGGTGTGGCTGATAATCAGGGAGGGGTACGGGTTGGAATTTCACGGTTGTGTTGTCCTCCATCCAGTTCAGCATTTCGGGCGCCGATTCCAGGTACGCTTTGATGTTCTTTTCCGCGCTTTTATAGAGTTCAGGCCCAAGGACTTGCCGCAGGTAGATGTCCGCAGTAGTCGTGTCATCTTGTACACCTAAAGACGGCTGAAACTTGTTCGCCGGAATCCACGGAGCGCCTCCAGAATAAGCCGTTGTCCCGCCGAAGTATTTCGTCTTCTCGAGCACAAGAACCTTCAGCCCTTTCTTCGCTGCGACCACCGCGGCGGTGAGCCCCGAAGCGCCAGATCCCACGACGATCACATCATATCGTGGTTGAAGCTTGTTCTGCAAGGGCCATTCATTAGAAATCCCAATTGAGCTGTTAGCTGTAGACAAGACCTACCGAGTGGGCGGATGCAAGATGCCGCCTTGTATGCCCAAAGAAGGACAGTAGCAGCGCGTTTTGACACTGCCGGAGAGGAACCTGAGGTCTACAGAAGGACATATTTGAGTGAATTCTACCAGCGCAAACAACACTCGTGCGCCGGGACTGCCCTTGTGTTTTATCAGGATGCGCTCCGAGATTGGGGTAGAATGGGGTAATACAAGACCGGAAGTGGGGACTCCGGAATCCGGGATAAGCAGGCCCAGGCTAGCTGTGTTGGGCTCTTTTCCCGGCCAAGGGCCGTTGCCGGTGACCGTTCACACCACATCTGGACTATCAAAAGGCGGGGCAGGGTATGGGGAAGGGCCGAACTAGGCTTGGCTGTGTATTGCTCGGCACTTGAGGTGGACTGATCCAGACCCGGCCACAGTTAGCGCCTGGGCCTGTATACGGAGGTCGCTACCAAAAGTCCCCGCTCACCGCCTTGAAAAGTGGTGGCCGCAGAAACCGGTGGATAGCCTAGGGGCTACAGGTAATGATTTTCGGGGCTAGCTGCCAGAAAATAGGGGGTCGGCAGCCTAAGACCCCCCAAAATAGGGACTTGACAGCCTAGAGATTCCCTACAGAATAGTCGTTATTTTATGCCAGCATTAATAAGTGGTGCAAAGACTTTTGGTAGCGACCTCCGTACACTCCTGGATGCTGTTGGTCTCCAACCATGCGACTGATAAAATCTTTCACACGCGCTATAAAATTATAGCCGGGAGGCCATTGACTGCCATTGTTATATATTGAAGCTGGAATTTGGTCGGCGCGGTCCCAGTCTATTATCATGGAGTGCAGGTACCACTGTATTTGCAACTCGTAAGGCAGTGTTCCATTAGTTACGAATATATAGTCCGACTGGTGTTTCCAGCGCCAAGCAGTCTTAATAAGTCGACCATTGAAGTTACTCTACAGGGGATAGCTTGAGATGCCAAGCCCTTCGCCGCGACCTGTAAGTTCACTGCGGTGTTCAACACCAGAAGCCAAGGCACATTCAAAGGGTCTCTGGAATTCTGAACCGGCACTTGCAGCCATCCACCCCCTGGCCCAAGGTGTGATCTTGCGAATCTGGGAAGCGTATCAGCCTATTTTGACATTTCGAAGACTTGTCTGAGCTTTGGCTTGTCCTCTGCTGACAGCGCTATGCCCTCGCTGCACTGACAGACAATCTGGAGGTAGAGATGGAGAACGTTTTGGGCTGGAAAATCTTATTTCCTTTGCTGACAATTTGCCATTCTGTAGGCGATCTGTTCTAGCAGGCATGGCCGTGAATGATGACAATCATTCGCAGACGTTGCCAAATAAACTTGCAAGAGTTGGTCAATGTTGACTATGAGACAATGAAGGCGCCCTAGGGCGAGGCGAGTGCCTGTCTTGGCGCTCGTGAAGTCCCATAGATTCCTGCTTGCCCCAAAAGGGCATGCATGATATAGCTATATGGACAGGAGAGCAGGCCACGCCGCAACCAAGTATGTGACATGGCGCTGTCCGGTATATGATATAATGAGATGTGTCCATTCCAATACCCAGACCTAGAGTCTTCGAAAGCCAGAGCGGTGCAGTCTGCTCTCAATGGAGAGGTGTATCGAGGGTGGCCGATTATCGCCCCGACCGTTCGCGCCGTGAGCAAAAAAAAGATCTTTCTGATCAGTTCTGGCAGACTGAGTGTGGTCGAGATGACCAACACGGACCAGAGTGCTCTTCGGCTGAGGTTGGATCAAACTGTGAACCAATAAAGACTGATCGCGTCAGCGGTTGCCAATACGGCGCTGAGAATTGGCCTACCAAGATCGGAAGCCTGCAAAGAGTTGGACGCTACTCTGGCCGTTCCCGACGGTTGGACATCTTTATCAAAGACAGAGAAAATCCTGTCAAGATCTGATAGAAGCTGAGCGTGGTGGCGGGCGTACTGAGTGGAGTCATAGAGCCAGACCTGGAGGAGGTCAATGCTTGGAATGGAGTGCAAGTGGCGGAGCCAGAACCGCGACATTGGCGATATCGGAGAATTGTCCCGCCTGTCCTAGCCACGAACCAGACAAGTGATGGTGGGCGTAAATGGTGAGCATGAATGGGAGCGAGGATTATATATAAGGTCTTGGGACAGAGCGTGCGGCCGCTGTTGTGCACGTCGCGACATGTTACATCGACTCAGAGAATTGATGAACATCGTGAAACGGTCGGGGCATGCACGCTCGGGAACGTGTGTGGCTGACAGTTTCTTCGGACCGATGGGCAGCTTCCTCTCTTACTAGAGACATGCTCCAGTTTGCGAGGCTTCCTGACGAAAGCCAATCTGTCCGGCCCGGCGATTGTGGAGCGGAAATGGCCAATTACTCGAACTCTCGCCTGCAGAGGCGTCGACTAGACATGCGTCCTATCCGGGGTCTGAGCGATGTCTGACTGATGCAAGCTGTCAGTCGGCAGGTAACGTTGGTGGTAGATGACCAGACAGGCCTTGCGTGACTCAGCCACTTTGTCTGGAGGAGTATTTTGTTCGTCCTGATTCCAGCCAAAGCCCTCATTCTCAGGAGCTGCAAACTTGTAATCGGTCTCGAGAAGAGCACGGAGCGTTCTGATGTCCACACGCAGTGCCGAGTACTAGTCTCGACTCGTGGGCAGTCAATGATGAGAGGATGAGTGCGAGCGCGAGAGCGCAAGCACGAGCGCAACAGCCTCCAAGCGCTGAGCCGGGGCTGGACGCCACGTGGAAGTAGGGATTCTGTACCAGCCAGGCCACCTGTCAAACTTCCAGAATGCACCCCCAAGCCACTTTGACCAGCCCCACCCCACCGACAGTACCAGGTGCCGGACGTCTAATATAGAGGATGGTGATGAATGACAGCCACGAGGTTGCATCGACATTCATCACTGTTCGGATGTAACGCCATGCCCAAAGCCTGTCATACATGAGCATACGTAACTACGTAGACTCGCCAATTCCTTCCCAGCCTTGCGTCCCAATTTGGAAAGGCTGCCAAGTTCATTCATCAAAGAACTCAATGAGGCATTTGTGGTTGTGGGTCGCAGTTTGACACTAGATGGAAGGGCCTGGAGTACCACGCATGTAGTATGTTTATTTTTGGCTTCCTTCTACCTCCTTGACCTCCAATGGCTGCCCCATTCTCTGATCCAGGGACATACAGTCCAATAAATTTACTTCCACACCCAGCAACTTGCGGAGCCAAAGAATCTTGCCGCAACAAACCAGGTCGTTCCGACACAAAATTGAGATGCCTCGAGGTCAACGGCAACTCCCGGCCGAGGTGATCTACTCATCAACGGCAGCTATTGCCGAGCCAGGCCTTTATGCTGGTCGTGCTGGGCACCAGATCAGCAGCGCAGTCCGGAAAACGTAAGGGCAATTTAAGATACAAGAGTTGGTGGAGAGAGCTGAGCGAGACATCCAATGCAGGAACTTTGCTTGACAGCACCACATGGACGTGGATCAGCCTTTCTTTAGGGCTGCCCCTTGGGGTCTCCGCCGCCACTCAGGGGTGGAGGGTTTGGGGTGTGTGGCGACGCGATAAGGTTCGCTAATGATAAGGGGTGCCAAGATTGCCGTTTGGACAGTAGATGGCCCTGGTGCATGACAAGATTGGGATCTTGCAGTGGCGGACTATTGGAACAGACAAACTTGAGGGCAGAACTTGGTTTCAATCGTCGAAAGACATTGTAAGTCTGGAACGCTTCCTTTCCTCACATACAGGTGTGCTCGGTTTCGGCGAGGAGCAGGATGCACATCTGCGTGTTGGCGATGGCACATCTGCGCGTTGGCGATGACACATCTGTTAAAGCCCGCACTGATGTTCGACGTAGAACCAGATGGGGATGAGATCGTCGTATGTGAGAGATGGCCCTGCTGAACAGCCCGAGATGATGGTTCATGGACATATATGACATATATCTACGCAAAGCATCCTGTGGAGGACGGGCTTCGTCAGCGACTACATCCTGGTTACTTCTTCAGCAGGACTTGGTGGACTTGAAGCTTTTTGCATGGGGTACCCGGCCTGCACAACCAGGTCTGTTCACTCTTCGCTGTAGACCGAGCATTGAAGGCGGCGTAGAGTATCACATGTTCTCCGCAGGTCAGATCAGGGTGCAAGAGGCAGGATACTCAAAGAGTCCAAATTTTGAACGGCAAAGATGATGATGCAGCGGCGCTCGCTAGCCCGTCGTTGGGTACCGGCTCCAAGAAACGTTTCCCCCCCCCCGCGTCCGCGCTCGATCTCAGGACCAACGGGAACCACCATCAATTGCCACAGACAATAACAACAAGCACAGATAAATCACGGATTAACGTCGTCACCAGTGCCTCTGGTGCTGGCAGAGCATTGCCACACATTTTGGTCCAAGACCTGGGTGCCACGCACACGATCAGCTGTCACCTTTCGAGTGACTCGTCCAGACTACAACAGCACTCAACAGACACAATGAGGTACGCGCAGATGTCTTTCTTCCGAAGCATTGAAATTAAATCAGACTGCTTGATTTCCTTCGACTACGTGCTAGTCTGCTTCCCTTTCCGCCGACAGAGTGCCCGTCTGCGTTGTTCCACCTTGTCCCTGGCTGCTTTCCTCTGACTGCGTCCTTGTCTGCTTGCCTCCAGCTGTGTTTGTTTGATTGCCTCCAACGGTGTTCGGCCCTTCCTGCCTTCTGCCATCATGGCTCAAGCAAATGAGTGGGTGTAGTACTGGAGCACATGGAGCAACGATGACGCTGCGGTTGAGGGAGGTAGGATTGTGATCAGTGAATGGCGACCCGGGAAATTCAGTAAAGTGGCCCTTCGCTGACAATGACCTCAAATAGCAGCACCAAGAACCCGCTCAATTCATCTTCAATCGCGCCGTCTTCGGTCGATGCCAGCTCCACCACAAGCTCCGCCTCCGCCGACTCGGATGCGCAGGCGCCGCCTGGTACAGGCGTCTCGATGGAGCTCTGGAGGGGAACCGATCGATTCGACGAGCCCTATCGACCTGGCCTGCGCCCTGCTGACCGCCGAAGTGAACTGTACGCGAGGGTGGACTATGACCTCGCTGTCTTCCACGGCCAAGCCCGGTATTGACGATGCTGGGGACGGGCCAGGCCGAGAAAAAGAATTTCCTATTTGGTAAGCATTTCCATCCTAATAAAGCAGTGATTAGCAGCTCATGGTGGACAAGATATACCCCATCGTGTGCGAGAAGTGTTCAGGTATAGGCAGCATCGGCGTTAGCAGGCATCTATTTCATCGATTTTTCAGTCGCAGTGTCATGCGACCAAATGCAGGCGTCCTTCCGGTAATACAGCCCAACGACAGTATCGAAAACAAGTCGACGGAAGCCTTGGAGGCTTTATTCCTGGCGTCGGCCAGAGCGCCTGATGGTCAGCATGAATCACGTGAAGACATTTCACGTGACAGGAAAATCTGATCTGTCACCTGGCTGGGGCGACCAGCTTGGCTAGGGCGGTAAGGCATCCAAAAGGCAGCCACCATCAGCTTTGACCAGAGCCTCTTCCAAAATAAGACGACAGGCATCGAATCCATTGAACAGTATGAAGAGCATAACAACAAGAAACTTTCAGATCAAACCGACCATAATTTGGTCGCGGAGCGATGAATTGCGAGTCCCGGAAGCGGCTCCCGTGGCACAAAAAGAGAGATCATAGCCATTTTCGACATCAATTGGACCAGCATGGACGATAAAGCAGACCAACACCGCCTAAATCGGTCGGTGGACAGGTTGAAGAAGATCCGCTTTCATCCAAGGGCGAACGGCGCCATTTTGTTTGCAAGGCGAGAAAGTGCTGGAATTGGGAATGCTTTTTAAAGAGAGGGGGTGAACGCCACCTGTGCCCACTCATCTCTATCCGCCAATGAACGTTGGACTGGCTTCACTCCTCATCAGAGTAAAACTCAGAACACGATATCATCCATCCAATCATTGAGCAACGCCATGCGTGCTAGGATGCTCAAGTCATTTGCGCCAATCTCTCCAGCGCCCCAAAGGTGAGCTGATACCGCATACTTGCATTAGACGTCACACCAAGGATGGCGGCCTGCATCTCACCACCCAACAAGCGATGATGTCTCGGGATTGTGTGGAGTGGTAACCAGGTAACGCGTCAGCGACCAATGAACGCTAGACAGATTCGTCCGCTAGGGCCAAGGGCGCTTCCGCTCATCGACGCGACAGTCGTTGGAAAAGGTGGTCTCGAACAAGTCTTAGGCCATGGTTGTGCATTCGTTTCACGGGATCGGATATGATTGCATTCTCGTCACCTCACGTCTATACCCACCTGGAGGATTGTTGTCGCGAGTTCATTTGTTGGCGGTCCCCCTTTTGGCCTAACTGGCTGGCTAGCTGGGCGCCGGGGCTGGAGATTGACCTGGCTGTCACTCAGACTCTGACCCAACCAGATGAGGACGGATGTGCCACTGGGCAGACATCTTCCCGGTCTACCTCTCACCGATAGCTACGCATTCGCACTTCACGCCGTCATATACACAGTGTCCGTGGTTCTTCTCCGGTTACCGCCAATGCTGTATCGGCTGCCATGTGAAAGAGACGAGGGAGAAGCAGAGCCAGACCTTGGGCAACAATGGCAAAGCGAGGAGAGCGGTGTTTGGTGCGGCCAAAGCTTCCGCCCGCTGCTGCCAACCCACTCAACTGAGGAATTTTAAATGTGACCACATGTCGGAACTGGTATATTGGCTTGGTCTTGCTACAGGGTTCAGTCCATTCGATTTGATTTGATACTGTTTATGATTGACTAAACTGGCGGGTCCTGTCTCATCGTTCACCTCTCCAATAGTCACGAATGAATTTTAAGTTGAGCATGCATCGAGTTCCGTTTCATGCATCTATCCCGTCCGCTTAGTTCAAAGCAGGATATTACCTGTGTCCATCTGAGCATGACTGGGAGCATGACCAGGAGCATGACCAGGAGCATGACTAGGAGCGTGACTAGGAGCGTGACTAGGAGCATGAGCGTGGACGCCTTGAACTGGCTGCCATCCTGGTACACATCGCGGCGAAGACGACACGTTCCATGTCTGCATTCCACTGCTCTGCAGTAGAGGTTGGCACTCTGATTGATTGCTCCAGTTAGGTGGCACGGGAAAGGGGGTATCACACATCCACATTCGTCCACATCCACATCCACAACGTCTATCGATCGGTTCGTCAGGTCGTGCACTGCGTCATTTCAACTGGTCTTGGGTTCAACAAAGAAAATCCAACGCCCTTCCAAACGGGAGGCCCCCTGTTTAGTGTCACGTCGCAGGAAGCCATGATTCGACCACGGCCGCTGCTGGGGCCACGTCGATGATGTTTGGGCCGATGAGGTGGGAACATTAGAAACCCACCTACCAGCAAGCCAGGCAGCCAGACAGCCAGACAGCCAGGCAACCAGACAGCCAGACAACCAGACGGCCAGACAGCCAGACAACCAGACGGCCAGACAACCAGGCGGCCAGACAACCAGGCGGCCAGACAACCAGGCAGCCAGACAACCAGACAGCCAGCCGCCTGCGCTCTTCGACACTCTTCACTCTCATCCGTGCACGCTCTTCAAATGCTCCACCAGCGCACTGACCTGTTCCCTGACTTCATCCGTCAGCTGCTCCTCCGGCTCGCCTAGTACGGTGATCATGATCGGGGCCAGCTTAGGCGTCAGCTGCTGCACGGTGGCATCTTGATCTCGGTACAGCTGCACAATCATCTTCCACACCGGTTCGTTCTCCTGGTAGTCTTCTTTCAAAGGCAGGACGCCGCCGTCGACGAGCGCAGGTAACACCTCGGCCACAGGGACGTTGTCTTTGTGCCTGAGGATCAGGCGTGCGACGCAACCGGCGGCGTTGTCGGTGCATCTGCATTCGGTAATGTGCAGGAGCCCTTCGAGCTTTTGCAAAATAGACGGGTACGCCTTGAGCACGGTGGCGTCGTCGTTGCTCTTTTCCACGAGTCGTCCGACTGCGTAGGCGGCATTGCTCTTTGTCTGCGCGTCCTCATCGCTCAGTCTCTTCAGCAGCACCTGCAAGATGTGTCCCGTGTACGGGGTGACTGCGCCGTCCATGCCCGTGATCACTTCCGCCAGAACACCGCAAGCACTGGCTCGCCCAAGACTCTCGCCGCCGCTCGCGTATCGAAGGACTTGCTTCTCAAAGATTTTCCACAGTTCGGCAAAGCTGGGTCCTAACGCTGCGGCAAGGCCGGAGATGACGTCCATGGCGCTGTCAACCACCAGCCATTCCAATTCAGTGGACTCAAAGTCCTCATCATCGAGATCGTCCTGCTCCATGCTGATTTGACAAGGATGCTTTTTGGTGATCAGGTCGGTCACCGTCTGCACGATCTTGGAGAGAACGTCGGGGTACGACAACAGGGATGGACCGGTCGTCTTCAGGTTCTCGGACAGGGCCCGGGAGGTGTCGGTGACCGTTGCACTGTGTCAAATAGTTAGGCCTGCCAAGGGACAAAACGACGGGAAAATGAGAGAGACAGTCACGCTCAGAGGGTTGAAGATCGCTTTCACTTCATGCACAGGTAACCGTGTCTGAGTGAGCTGGGATAACGAATGCGTGTCATCACGGAAGATCTAATAGAGACAGAAAAAAGGAACAACTTACGCATCTTCTTCCTCAGACCAGACGGCGAGGGTCGCGGTCATCAAAACTTCGCCCAACTTCTTCAGCTCGGGCGTGGGTTCAACCTGCAGCGGCAGGCCCGGCTTCCACTTTTGAAGCTGACCGGACTCTTCAGAGACCTCATACAGCGTGGCGTAGGCGCGGTGCAAGGTGCTGATGGTCGCCTTGCGAACATTTTCGTAGCTATGCTCACAGAGAGGGAGAAGCTTCTCAATCGTCTTTTCGAAATAGGGCAAATAGGCCGTCTTGGTGTGGGAGAGAACATCGCCAATGACCTCGACGGCGATCTCTTTCTCCAGAGCGACGGGTGTGACGGTGGAAAAGTCTCCCCAATCACTGTCGTCGTCGTCGAGGAGGTCGACGTCTTCTATCGTCTCGTTGTCTGTTTCATCGTCATCGTCCGCCGCGGCGACTTTGACCTTGCGTCCCGCAATCAGCACCTCTTTCCCGAGGAGGTCCTTCGCGTGGTCTCCCAGCTCGACTTCTAAATCGGCCTCTTCTTGGTCAATACAGTCAAAAAGACCCGTGACCACTCCGTCAAGGAATGGGGCAAATTGGTCTTCGTACACTTTGGCCAGGGAGCCCCACAAGATATACGTGCTCTCTTTCAACCTGGAATGGTCCAGCTGCAAGGCCTCTTCACTTTGCCGCATCAGCGGTTGCACGTAGTCCTTGAACTCGGCCGGCCCGACGGCGGCGGCCATCTGGCCCATGGCATCGATGCAGCCGGCACGGAGGTCCAGTTCGTCCTCACTCTCTTTTTTGGTGATGTATTCTTGCATGGCATGCATCGACTCGTGGAGGTACGGCAAGAAGGGCGCTTCCACGGTCGAGGCGAGCGAGCCTAATGCCCCGGCGGCCAGGGCTTTGATCTTGAAATCAGGATGCTTGAACAGCTTTTGCAGAAGAGGAGCCAGCTTGTCCAAGTACGGCACGGCATCTTCGGCGTCCATGCCATCGACGACGGCATCGATCGCGCCGGTGCTGGTTTTCATGATGTCGATCGTGGGGCCTTCGTCCTCGCCCTTGTACGCCGCCATGGCCGCGGTCAAGTTCTTGACCAAAAGAGGCATGAGTTTGTCATGGGATTTCGTGACGTCCTCCGGGAGGTCGTCGGCGAGACGAGCCGTGGTCTGCAAAGCGGCTTGTCGGACGATGACCTCGGAGTCTTCGAGCAAGGTCAAGAGAATGGGCATGACTTGGGAGAGCTGCGTGCTCAGGAAGTCGGGTGCACCTTCGACGACCATGCCCAGGGCCAGAATGCCGGCCTGGCGTTGTTTGGCATTCTGCGATGTCGAGTACTCGGGCAAGGCGTCCAGCAAGGGGACCACGACCTGGCTGGCCGGCAGGCTCTGGGCCATCGTGTCGATCAAACCCAGCGCCGACCGGGCCGGGGTAATGTCATCGTCCTCGGCCGAGGCATCATCATCAATCTCGGTGACGATCTGAAGCATGCTCTTGGTCAACGGTTCTCCCATCTTGGCTCCCTGCACGCGGAGTCGTCGGTACACGACGCATTGCATCAAGAAGCCGATGGCCTGAGTTCGGGTCTCGTCGGCCATGTTGGTGTTGGTGGCGATCTGGTTCATGAAGACGACCAAGTCGGGGAAATGCTTGGCCATGAGCTGATACTCGGCCGTGAGGAGCGTGTTGAACACCTCAAACGTCAGCATGATCTGGTCTTCGCTGCCCGCGTCGATGCTGTCCTTCAGAACGGCCACCATGGCCGGGAAGAGGCTTTGAAAGGCTTTGATGGACGCCTGGTCCTCGTCGGCATCGATGACCAGCGCCATCTTGGATATCGCCAACAGTGTGTTGACCCGAACCTCGAGACTCTCGGGATCTTTGATCGTCTTGCTGAAAAGCGCAAACAGCTCCTTGAATTTCGAGCTGAAGCCGTCGCCCATGGTGTCGAGGATGCTGTACAGGAGATAGACGCCCACCGCCCGTTCGCTGGCTTTGGAGCTGGTGGCCGCTTGCTGGAGCAAGCCCGGCAGTTCGGCCCACTCGCCATCCTCCAGATCAATCTTGGCTATCGACCCGATCACGCGCGAGGTCGCATGCCGGACCAGGGAGGACTCTTCGGACAGGGCCGCTTGGAAGAGCTGAGTCCGGGCCGATTGACGCTGTTCGGCGGGAATCTTGGTCCAGTACTTCGCAACCAGCGGCCGAGCCTGGGTGGCAGCAAGCTGCTTGAGCTGCGCACTGTCGTACGAGATGATGAGCTGGGTGAGGAAAAGAAGAGCCTGCGGCTGTTTGTAGTATTCATTTTGGAGGATGTTGGTCGCTGTCTTGACGTTCCCTTTGGTGGGATCGAGCACGATCAAGAGCTGCTCAAGGAACCTCTGCTGGTCCATGGTGCAGGACCGGCAGGAGCCTGCGGCACTCAAACACCGGCTCCGACAGGAGGAGGAGGGGTCAGGACCGATGGAGCAAGGAGTGGTATGCCGGCGACAACGAGGACAGCAGAGTCCTCGACGGCTGCCACCGGGTCTCTCAAGTTCTGGGAAGAACGGAGCAATTAATTAATGGCAACGAGATAAAAAAAAAACTGCAAAACGGCCACGCCCACATCTGGAAAAATTTAGGGTCCAGCATTAATCTCCACTGACGTTGCACCGGCGCCCGTTGTGAAGGCCCAAGAGCGCCAACCCCGATGCGGACGGCCAAGAAGGGTGGCACGTGGTACCCCATGAAATCCCGAGCATCAGATCAACCTCAGGATTGAAGAGTGCGTGTCCCTTGATCAGACGACGTGAAGGCGAGGCATGTCGACAAGACCTATTTGATGAGGCTAATGTGATGAGGCACATGTTCGGCGAAACGACTGTGCACGAAGCATCATGATCTGTGCGAAAATCAAGTTCCATTGAACGGTAAACGACACTGAGCGTTTGGCGATCATATTCCCTGGTCCTGGTCACGGCTCTTCTCCATCCTATCTGACATGAAATAATCGAAGCTGGTTCCCTGGCCTGTCCATGGAAGGATCTTCTGCCGATCAGGCTGTGTGAAGCGTAGATTGTGGTGGTCGGATCCAGCCGCAGGTGACCTCACAAACCCGGTCTCCCCCATCAAGAGTGACGTCGAGGTCCTCCGCGGAGTCGCCCATCTGCATTCTCCTGTCCTTGCTCGCGCAAAGTCCCGGTTTTGACTGGCGAAGCTGCAGAAGTGGTCCACGCGTCCGACCAGACTCATTCGCGTATGAGCAGCTCCTGAAACCGGATACCAGACACCGTCCAGCGACTTCGATGCGTGAGAGGGTACTGACCGGGGGGCCGCAGAATTGATCTCGTGGACCAGGACGATCTCGACACGGGTTCTTGGTGGCTGGTGATCGTGGGCGTCAACCAAATCGCGAATTTGCTGGCCGGATATTTGCTCCGACCCTACCACACCCGACCTAGCCCAGACTGGCATTCTCAACTGACGCAGTTTACTTTAAATTCTCCTCTCTTCCGTGACCGTGGCCGGGCACTGATAATCTGCGCATGCTCCTCTCCCCCCCTTGGGCCATAGAGCCTTGTACTGGCGACTACCGGTCCTCCTCTATGACCTTGAGGACCGTCAGACCATGTCCCAACCTCTGGCTCCTCGGCCAACCCCGACCATCGTTGCTATACCTCCAGCCGCGACGCTGCGTGCCCGGAAGATCTCGACGGCTTGTGGAGCCTGCAAGCAAAGAAAAACCCGTGTATGCAGACGCGAGCGACATCGGGCCCGGCATTGCTAACATCACACCAGTGCACTGGTGGAACTCCTTGCGACTCCTGTGCCAGCAGACACAGCCCGTGTGTTTACGACGCCAGCTCCGATCAGCGGCGGAAGATTGCGAACCAGCGCAACGTCCAGGAACTCGCGGGTGCCCATCAGGACCTAGAGCGATGCAAGCAACTCCTCGGCGGCATCATTGCCACGATTCGGGCGGGCGATTTCAATGCAAACAACGACCTAGTCCGTCTCATCCGCAGCGAGGTCGATCTATCTCAGCTGGCCGCTCATGTCCGGAATGAGTGTCGCGCCAACGTCGCCATTCGGCATGCCTACGACAGAATCAATTTTGTGATAGACGACCCAGAAGTCCTCCCTTCGCCAAACAAAGTTCTCAGTCCCACGTCGCCTCACGGCTCCAATTCTCAAGAATCAGAAGCAAGCGGCGGCGGTGGCGTGTCGGTCGAAGATGCCCATCCTCGCCGTGGCAACGGAATGGAAGATTGCAGGGCATGTATGGATGCACCATTACAAGCACAACCGTCACCTCAATCTCGCTCCCAGCCGACCAGTTGAGCAGACCATACAATACCCACCCACTGCTTCATCATCTGCGCACATTATTTCCGCGGCAGACGAGAAGCCTGATCCTCCATTATATTCAAGAATCAGTGACAGGACCACGGCCGGTTGAGCGTCTTACACATGACTGATTTTCTCCGGAAATTCATCACAAAAGTCTCGTTGTTTTTGCATCTGCAGAGCGATAAATCATCATTGGGATATATGGGCTATCATTATTGGGACATATGGGCTATCATCATTGGGACATATGGGCTATTTTTCCGCCAGGTTGTTGTCATGGTTGATCTCCGAGCATGCCTTCTGGCAGTGATTTCACCACGAGGCCCGATCTTCATCCTTCACCTGCTTCTCGGCAGATTATTACCACAAGCTGTCGCACTACTGGCTTGTGCAACTTATTGGGCTACAAGCCGAACATGGAAAGGAAAATACGTCCAGCCGCCTGGTCAAGTGCCACGTCACCCCACGAAGCGAATACAGCGTCACACGGATTGGCCCAACAAAATTCTGATGTACGCCTACGTTGCAGCCACATTATAACTGGAGCATGGTCGACTTCTCGATGCAGTTCATAGGTCCGGAACACACATGGACTTGCGCCAATGAGCACAGAATACAAGTGTCTGCCATCTCAAGAGGCTCCATGAGATGTTCTTGAATTGGCAACAACTTTGTCATCGAGACTCACACCACAGACTCGACGCTTTGGAGTGTCTTCAGACTTTTGAAACTATCCCACTCTGATACCATAGTCGCGATGGTCTCAGACTTTGAAACTATCCCACTCTGGTACCATAGTCGCGATGGTCTCTTCAGACTTTGAAACTATCCTACTCTGGTATCATAGTAGCGATGGCCTCCCTCTCGCCTTGATTGTCTGTCCTACTCTGTGAGTACGCGTTCTTCTACAGGAGGCTGCAGTGTGAGATGATGCCAAGTAGTGTCCCGATGCTTCACCATCGCAAATCGACCCGCAGTTCAGCGCCAACTCAGATATAATGTCCGGTCGATGAAGCTCAGGAGTGCTGATGTCTAAGAAGGGGCAGCAACAGTCTTGTCATCCTCTCGCGCCTCGGATCTCCCTCCTAAGATAGTGGGTCCATTGTGTCAGCACGTCAATCGGTCTCGCTCTCATCGATCATCGTCACAACGGCAACCGCTGTGGCTTTCCCGTCATTGAACCCTTCTCCGTCAAAAGGACAACTGCTGACGGCGCAAACGGCATCCATCTCCGCCCGCATTTCAATATAATCCCCCGCCTTGCTGCAGTTCAGTGCCTTGATACTGTAGTACGGCGTGTTCTGGAACACATTGAATGGGTCCACGACCTCGCTCCAGTGCTTCATGCCCCACGGAGACATGGCCTCGGCGATGTTCTCGGCGCATGAGCGGTGGCCTGGCTGATTTCGCCGGGCGTAAAATCCGGGATTGCACGCCATGAACAGCAGGTCATGCGTCCTGACCGTGTCGGCGACCAGGGTGAACATGGGCCGGTCGAAGTTGGTATAGAGACATTCCCCGACCTGTGGTGGCGCAGAGCCAGACAATGCATAGCGTGTGTAACTGGCAGAAAAATGCTCCGTGTTCGTGCCAGGGGAGTAAGGGAGTGTCCAAGCCATAAAGTCAACCACCTGGTGGCCGTGCAAGTCGACGATACGGAAATGAGACCCAGCTCTCACTTCAAACGCGTGTCCATGCGCTGGAGGCACGATGTGTGTTTGGAGTTTCGAGCTTGGTCTCATGTTCAGCAAGGAGTGTCCTGATGAAGATGCCCTGCCGCGGAGGGGAGGAGAATGCTCTGCCTCTGCATGGTCCCGATCCGATCGGACGATGGGTGTAATTATCCTGCGCGTCATAAGTCCTGATGCCGAGAATAGGAAGGTAATTGTAGGTATTGAAGACTGGAGGAGGAGCCTGTCTCCTGCTATCTCATACAAATGACAAACTCTGCAGAATAACCGAGGCCAGTGTCCAATACCCCCGTTATTGGCGGACATTCCCGACCGCTGATCGCCGATGAATGAGTATAGCGGCCAAAGATGGATATTCCTCCACATATTGACGTTGCATACATGTCCATTTACAACCTGGATATTCCTCCACATATTGACGTTGCATATATGTCCATTTACAACCTGGTTTAATATTTCTAGGGGTCACGGAGAGCCAGTCCACGAGATTGTCCCAATATCTAGGTTCGATGCTTCATCAACGTCCTGGTTGTTCAGTAAGGCTACTCCACTCCTGCTACTCCCTGACATGAAGTCTTCTCGGCAACAGGGACACCAAAAAGGCTCTTGTGCTTGTCGTGCCGGCATTCCTGCAAATCTGGAAAGGGTGCGTTTAAATAAACAAGCTTGGGCAGCTGCTTTGAAAAGTCAAGGCACCACCCCAAGACACATTTAGGACTTGACTCTGGCAGAAGCATTTCCTTTCTTTGCACAGGCCTAGACCAGCTTTGGTTGATGGCACAAGCAATGCTCGTTGGATTCCTCCTTTCTGGGACATCAAATCGTAATTGCCATCTATCAATCCGCCACTCCTTCTTGAGGTCCTTCTCGTAACCAATTCAGCTGCTGGTGGCACTGTCACAATATAGGAATGGGACGTGAATCGTTAATCCTCATCCATTCCTCCAACCAACGTCAAAATCAAGTCTCGTAGTGGCGTCCCAACCTGAAACCCCAACCCGCAATCGTCGAAACCGGTAGAGCCCCCCCTCGGGTTGCTTCTCCTCCGTCAACCGCCCAGCACCAAATAACATCGAACAAATAAAGTCAAATCCAAAGCACATGAGTCTTTTCTTTCCTGTCCTTGCTTGCTTTGCCCTCCCTGCGCCAGCGGCCTTGATTGAGCGACACCCAGATGCCCTGATTGCAGCCAGGCCGGGCTGGTCAATCAGACAAACCCTGACCGGAGCAATGCCGAGTGATTCAATGAAACCAAATGTCAAAACCAGGTCATACAGTCGGGAGTCGTCAGTTTTGCAGTCAACCAACCCTTCAATTCATCAACCAGCTGATCTCCTGGCTCTCTCACTCGAGATTTCTTTCTGAACTGGTTCCTTCCCAATAATGAAATCATGTCGATTTTACGGGATCCTCCTCTTGCGGGGTCCGTGTGTTCAACGGAACAATTGGATGAATGACTGGCCAATATCGGCATGACCTGGAGTTCGATGCCAAAACAGTTCTCTCAACTAGCCCCATGCTCGCATTCATCTTCGCTCTCGTCTGGGCCCTCGCTCTCACTCTCGCCCTCACCCTGGCTTTTCCGGAGGCTATTCTTGATCTGCTTCGCCTCCGCCAGTGCATTTGCCACCTGGGCCATGATCTCGGCGATTGGTCTCGCTTGATCAACAAAGGGTACACCTCGCCGCAGCGGCTGCATCATATGTCGCAACTGCAGACTCGTCACGCACGTCTAAATTCAAAAGTCTCGGGTTAGTCGAGGTCATTTTGACCAGGATGTAGGGTCAGGACTCACTTCGACCCTCGTCACCTGATGCTCCATCAGATTCATCATAAAATTGTCGCTCTGCACGCCTCCGCGTTCCTTCATCTTGGTGAGCAGACTCATCTCCGGTTTGTGTAGGCCGGCGGCCCGCTCGGGACTTTCCAAGAAACTACAGAGCATCTCCAATCGGAGAGCAAGGTCCCACAGCTTCCAGACCTGATCCAGGTCCAGGGCTTCCCGCAACGGACTATCTTTGCCCAGGCATCCTGGCAGTGCCTTTTCGTCCGCCGTGGGCTCGCCACCAAGCTGCACCTTGTTCTCTGCTCCCGGAGGTATGCTGAGTCGCCCGGCGAGAGAATGGGGGTACATGAGATAGATGTATTCAGGATTTTCGAGGCCTTTCAGTTTCTTTTCTCCGAGCTCTTTGACCTCAAATCCTTGACTGCTCAACTGGCGCAGCTCTCGCTTGATCTGGTTGGCCAAAGGATCGTCATTGACCGTGTCTTCAGAGTCCACCGAATCCCGTCGATCGTCATCGGCGTGACTCTCGAGGGTCCTCTGCACTTCGGTGATGAAATCGGTGCTGACGGTGATCTGTCCACCGTCGGCCACAGCCGAAACTCGGGCGGCTTTGTTCACCATGGGACCAAAGTAGTCCATTCTCCGCGTGATCGGGTCTTGTTCGCACACGGGCCGGCCCCAGTGCATGCCCATTCTGACGGAGAGACCGCGGTACACGGTGTTGCCGTCGGCATCCAGCTTCTCCTGACAGTGAACGGTGTCCAAGATTTCCGTCGGCCACGGGAGTTCCAGGAGATGGCTCTGACAGCTGAAGCACCACAGCAGCGCCGAGGTGACGGTGGGAAATGACACCATGAAAGCGTCGCCTTCGGTCTTGACCTCATACCCTCCAATGATGCGCAGCTGTCTTCGCATCAGCTCATTGTGCATCATGATGGCTGATCTCATGGGGACGGGTAAAATTTCCCACAGGGCGGTGGAATTTTTGATGTCGGTGAAGCAGATGGCCACTTCTCCCACCGGCGGTTCGGGCTCTTCCAACCGGGCGAGTCGTGAATCACCCACCAGGGTCGGGCCCTTGCGTCGGGCTTTTCGAGAACCGGGGAATATCGCTCCCTCGTCGAGGCCCATCTCCTTGGCCATCGACAGACTCGTGCCGCGGAACCGGTGGTTGTTCCTCTTCTTCAAGTCGGAGATACCAAGCACCATGACCATGATCTTGTCCCTGGCACCGAATCCCATGGCGAGGTCTCTGAGTTTCTGTGCCGCCAGCATGAGGTCGCTCTTCTCGGCCCGGGCGGCGTCGATCGCGACATCGACCGTGACAAAGTCCCAGAACTCTTTGCTGGCCAAGACAATCAGCTCGTCCGACTCGCTCAGCTGGCACTGGAACGTGGAAGGCGCCGCGATGACGGACGGCATGTGACTGTAGTAGCCGAAAGCGCGGCTGACTTCCAGAGTGTCGTTGAGCTTGCCCTGCCTCGACACGTACCCGCCCGCCTCCCGGATCCGTTCCCGCTCCCGTGGCTCGGCCGGGTCATGTTTTTGGGTGAGGTCACGGTGTTGTCCGTTCGACTGGATCAGGATAGCCTCAATGTCTCCGACATTCGCCACATACAATTCCGTGCCATTGAGGTAGAAGACCGTGGCCACGGCACCGGAACTCAGATCATCCGGCCCGAGCACGTTGGCCACCGTGGAGCCGCGGTGGCCGTTGACGAGTCGGTGCTCTCGGGTATCAAAATTGCTGCTGGCAAAATTGGCCATGTCTTTGTTGAGGGCGAGAAAGGTTCTTCGGAGCGCGTCGATGGGCGTGTCCTTGGCCTTGTCTGCTTTGTTGACCTCCTCGTGGAACATGGAGGAAAAGTTCTCTTGTAAGTACTTGGCGACCTTGGAACCACCACTGGACATGGTCTGGCCGTCGAACATGCCCACGAGCACCTCGTCATCATGACCGCGGAAGTTGGGCTTGAGGAGATCCAGGGTGGACAAATGTTCATTCTTGCCCAGCGTGTCCGCCATCCCGTACATCAGGGCACCCGCCAACGACGCCGACGTCCTCACTCGACGGTCTTCGTTGTCGTCGGGGATCGTGTTGGTGAGAAGGGTGACGTCCATCAGACCGAGAACTCGAAGATATTTCAGGGTGTTGAAACTGGTCAGGTCGGTCGCATCGGCCCCGTCAGTCGGGATGAACTGGGATGGATTCTGGTGCGCCGAGGGTTTAATTTCCAGTCGCTTGTTGGCCGAGAAATTGAGGAATTTCAGATTGGTGTTGCGATTCCAGTTCCAATCATACGGCCAGTTCGACACGTTGTATTTCAAGGAATTGCTCCCAACATCCAACGTGGACAGCTTGTGCACCTTGCACAGCTCCGCCGGCAAGACTTGGAACCGGTTCGCGTTCAAATGCAAGACCTTCAGATTGCTACTCTCGTCCAGGTCGTCCGACGGCAGCGACGTCAGCGCATTTCCGGAAATGTAGAGTTCGGTCAACTGCGGCCAGCGGCGAAGGACGCCTTGGGGGAAGTCGTCGAGTTCGTTGTAGGACAAATTCAGGGTCCGAAGTTCCGGGAGAAGGACCAACTCCCTGAACACATCGTCCTCGAGCCGATTGTCTGCCAGGTACAAATATCGCAACGAGCCGGCAAACGTATGCTGGAGACGCACTTGCGAGAAATTGGAGTCCTTTCGGGTCGCCGTGGTCATGGAATACTCGGTGTTGGTCCGAGAGATGACGGACCCCTTCCGATTGACGGCGGGTGGGTAAGGTGACGTGAGTGAGTTCTTCCGTCCGGCGCTGCCAGGAGAGCTACCCATGCTCATCATGCCGGCTGACGCTTGACTGGGTCGACGAGTTTGAAAATCTTCCAGTTTCCCGAGCTCTTCGAAGCTCGGAGAAGCCGACAACCCCGGTGTCGTCGCGGGGGTGTATTCCTTGACATCCGGCGGGGGAGCGGCATTTTGTTTGGGGAATGTCTCCAACACGTTCGAGGACAGGTTGAGGGTTTCCAGCTTTCGGCAATACCAAATCTCGGGCGGTAAGCTCTTCAGATTGCATTCTCGGAGATTGAGGAATTTAAGCTCGACCAGATTCCCGATCGACGGCGGGATCAGGGTGAGCGGATTCTTCACCATGCTGAAATGTTCCAGCCTCGTCAACCGTCCAATGTGCGCCGACATATTCGACAGATGGTTTTTGTCCAGATTGAGCTTTTGCAGGTTGGGCATGAATTCAAACATGGACTCCTTGAACTCGACGAGCTTGGCTGACGCAATGTTCAGGTTGGTCAACGTGGGCACCGGCTCGTCAAACTCGAAGGAGGTGATGGGACAATGATCGATCAGGAGGACCCGAAGCTTCTTGAAAGAGCCTTTGAAGGTCGTGATGCTGTTATGCCCGATTAACAGCTGCTCAAGGTTGGGTAAGCCGGTGATATTGTCGATATTCGTGATGCCGTTGAAACGAGCGTCAATCTCCTTGAGGTTGACGAGGCTCTTGAAACTTTCATCGAAAGGTCCTTTCAGCTCGTTGTTGGTCACCGCGAGCCGCTCCAAGGTGGTCAGTTGTGATATTTTCGAGAACGATGACAGCTTGTTGAAACTGATATCCAAGTCCAGGAGAGACTTGAGACTGCAAATGTGCTCCGGAAAGACGGTGAAATTATTCGAAGACAAATTCAGAATCCGTAGTTGTCGGAAGTGGGAGAAGTTGGACGGGAGTTGGGACAGTTTGTTGTTGGCGAGCCGGAGGCTGACCAAGACGGTGAGTTTGTGTAATTCCGCGGGTTCCAGCTGCTCAAGTCTATTGTTGGAGACATCGAGCCTGCTGAGCCGGCTGGCCGATGCGAGGCTCGGCGGCAAACGCCACGCCTCGTTCCCGGTGAACCTGATCTCCTGTAAGCTGGTGCAAGCGGTGATGAAATCTTTGGGCACTTTCAGAGCCAGATTCCGGGAGAGATTGAGGTATTTGATCTCGGGCGCTTTCGTATACAGCACAATCGGGATGGTGACGAGCGAACGGCCTTGTAAATCCACGTGGCTGAACTTTTGCATCTTACTCAACCCGGAGTCGCTGTCCAGACCGCTGCCGTAGCCGGTTTGCTTCTCATGGCTGAAGGTGAAACGGATCAAATAACTGTTGTCCTCTCTTCCGACGTCTTCAATGTGATCGCGATCGGTGTAGCCGGCCAGCTGGAGGAGTTTCTTCTGCATGGCGACCGGCCGCTCACTAGGATTCAGTTGCCGCGACAATTGGTGCTTGCGCATAAGCAGCTGGTAGTTATCGATCGAATCAGGTATCACCGACTTCTTGGCCAAAGTTTGAAGCACCTTGGCCACAGTGACGTTGATGGGGACGGACAAGGTGGCAAATGTGCCGTCGGTTCGAAAGACGCGCATGAAGTAGGAGACACCATCGTTTTCTTCGATCGCCGGTAAGCCGTCCTCGTTTACTTCAGGGAGCCGGCCGAGAACGTCATCCCCTTGGCCTTTGACAGCCCAACTGTCGGGCGCGTCCCAGGCGGGCGTCAACGATTCTGAAGCCGGAGTCGGCACCGCTTTCCCTGTCCAGATGCCCGCTTCCCCGGCCGACTGAGACAGCGGTGGTTGGGCAATAATGTCGGACATGTCGTCAAAGTTGGTATCCAGGTTGAAGATGCCAGCTTGCATCGGTGCTTGTTGCGACGAAGACCGACTTTTGTCGCTCGTGTCGCTCTGAAAACTGGGACCACGATGTCGGCCATGACGACCAAATCGACTCGTTTTGGAGGATGCGGTGTATGATCGGTCAATCCGGGGGGTTGGATCGACGGCTTTTATGGTCGACGCACTGTCCGCCGAGGCCACACTCGTCTCCCGGTCTCTCTTGTCCGATAATGTCTCCGAGGTCGACCCTCGATTCGAATGGGATCGGTCTCGTTTCTGGTCGGCCGTGGGAGGCCGTGTCGGTTGTTCAATGAACGTCTTTATCGGCTCTGGCTGCGGTGAATGCTTGTCCTTGTGTCGGTTCTTGAGCTTGGCGAATATCGACCTCTTTTCTCCGTCTTTGAGCCGGCTTGCAGGAGCAGGACTTGAATTTCGGGCCAGAGTCGTCGACGAGCTCATTGGTGTCGAGTTGGGCGGCGTGTTCCTGAAGTATACAAGGTTGCTGGTGGACGATTCACGACTGGTCGACGGTCTCTTCGGTATGGACGCTGGTCCTTGCGCACCCTTTGGAGGAGCATCTTCCTTGCTCTTGGTGTGGCGATGGAGGAGACCTCGTTTGCTCGAGGGCACGCCGTTGTCGCTCGGTTGCAAAGGATCGGCCAGCGACGGCCTTATTGGAGCCGAGCCAAAGTTGGAGACATCTTCAAAATTCTGGTAGCGCCATGGGGTCACCTCACTCGACGGCGGCGGCGCAGGCGTCCGTGGTCTGTCGTCCGCCGCCGCCGTGTTTTGAGTGTGAACAGAATTGCTCCGCTGCGCGGCCTTCTCTCCACCCGTGCCATTTTGCACCTGCTCCGGGAGATTGGAGAAAGAACCTTTCCTCGAATCGGTGGGGTCTTCACCAAAGAAACCTTTCAGGCTTTTGTGGAAACGACCATTCGACGTACTGCCTCTGGACCCTGTACTGCTCATCGTGCTCGCGCTGGCGATGGACGGCCTCCTGGTATCATCGACGTCCACGTCCGGAGAGTCAGACGTATTTGTTCTGCTGGTGTCGGGTCGCGCGACGATGCCCTGTCCTTCTCGACTCACAGACTCGTTGAAGTAGGATTGCGTGGTGAACGCTCGGGTTCCGAGGAAGTTCGTTGGAGGATCACGTTCCCAGGGGGGAATATTGTCATTCGCAGTGGGTTCGTCCCACGGAGCGATCGAGTCGTGGTTGTTCCGGAGCTGGTACGGCTGTTGATACCGTGGAGGATTACTACCAGTCATGGCTCTTCGAGACGTCACCACCGCCGCTTTCGGTGCCCGTTTACTAAGGGGAGAGGGGTCGTCGGACGGAGAGGCGTGCATGATTGTCGGCGTATGTTCGGTTTGGCTCACTCTCTCCGCGAGGTCTTCTAGATGACCACGGCATCAGTATCGTCAATCTTGAACGAATGTCTCACTGTCAAGCAGAGAATGTCCGATGACCGTGAGTTGCCGAGGCCATAAGAGAACGGCAAAACAAGCCTCTTCACATGCGACTTGCAAGTGGACGTCTGGCTTGCAATTCGGCTCTCGGGTGTATCGATCAGAAGGTGCATACCTGCTCTTCCCAAAATATCGAATATATGTATATAGCACGCGGCGTCAACGTCTCTCGCCTCTCATGGTCTGTCTGTCTGTGTCTGATCGAGTCCAACTCTCGTCGCGTTTGTCTGGCGCCAGGCGCGGCCATACATATACTCCACGACCCCGACTATACGATGTGGCAAGGCTGGGAGGTGCCGGGATGAAATCAATCGATATCTTCGGGCTCAACAGTCGAATCTCGTTCTCGAGCACAGTTCAGAAGAACAATAATGGCGACGCCGGTTCGTTCTGATCAGCATGGCGCACTGTGGGCTGCATCATCTTCTGGTTGAGGAGGGGGGAATCGGCGTGCTGATTTTGGCCTCGACGGCCAGGGTCGGCGTATTGATGGACCAAGTGGCCGTCAGCAATAGCCGCGAGGAACCAGACTGAGGATAAGAGAGGTATTCAGGTTGTTGTCGAGGAGAATGAACGATGATCCAGAGCCTGGCACATGGTGTTGTGGAGATCTTGCACCAAGGGCGAGTCTGGCCAGGTCATTGGACGCGGCCCAGCTCCAAAGTCGCCTCGTTCGACCGCTGGCAGTCCGGGTCCGTGTGGCTCTAAGGCCCTCCCCGCTTTCAATCTCCTGTTACCGTGCCTCCTCCCTCAGACGGCCATACAAGCGAACTTTCTTTCATCTCGTGACTATAGTGCACATGTCAACGTCTCGCATATGGCATCATGTCTTCCGCTGAAATCGGGCTATGTCAAGGTCTGCGGCAATCCATACTACAGACATTAGCCGGTCCAACATTGACCCGTTTTTGCTGAGGACGTGGTCGATGATGGACATGATGAACCAAGGACGACGAGTCGGTTTATTGATTCTATCTAAGATGCTGGTGGTGTTGTAGGAGTGCCGGAGGCCAAGCACTCACAAAGTGAATACACTGCTTGTGTTTTCAACAGTCGAATGATATATTAGAGGATTGGGCCTTGTTTAGGCCTCGCTGGCGTGTTTATTTGTCAATAAATTTGCAGCCAAATCCATAGACTCATACTGGCTCATATATAACGGACTCTCAAAGGCCTCTCTCTGTACGGCGACCTCACGCGGGATGCGTCCACATCCAGCCTTCTTCCCTTAGCCGGAAGACACCAGCTCCGGAGTCTTCGCATCCTCTTTGAACCACAACACGTCCTTCCCCACCGCGGTCATCATGTCTCTCCCAGGATCATGCTCCGAGCGTGGTCGCACCCACACCTCTGTCGTCGGCGAAGCAGCCGACTCGCTGTGGGTGCGAGCATGGGTTGCACCCCGCAGGAGGCTCTTCCAGCCACTTTTGCTTCCCGCCACGCTCCATTTCCTCTGCTTCCGCTCGCCCTCGAATTGGCCTGCAGTGGCGAAGTCAGGGTTGACCATCGGTCGCCCCCCCGGCCCTGGTGGAGGGCGAGCCTGTTCCGGCGGTCCTAATGAACGGGATGACCTCTGCGACCACGGGTGTCCAGAGTTTGTCGATGTCGCCGATGACGACGACCTCGCATGGATGGGCGATCCTGGAGGTGTATTGGATAGGTTTTCGATGATCTCAGCCACAATGTCCGTCCGTGTTTTATGCGTGGTACCGACATCTTTCCTTCCAAGCCCAGATCCACTGACTTGGACCGGCACAAGCTTGCCGTCCCTCTTGGCCAGCTTCAATTTCAAGGGACGAATAGGTTCCGGCTTAAGAGAGAAGTCGCCGCCGTCGAAATCCTTTGGTTTCATGCCAGGCTTCACCGTCTGCTCAGTGGGTAGTGTAAAAAAGTCATCCAGCTTACTGATGGTGGCGGACGTGACTGCAGACTTGGATGACGCTCCGGAGCCTGCCCGTTTCCGCGCGGGCAATTTGAACGTCGGCTCTGCCGGGGCTTCCAGTTCGAATGTCCCTGCAGGAGGGGTCCGCTCTACTGGACGAGGGATTTGTCCTTCCAGCTCAGCTATCGGAGGCAGGCCAGGCTCGTTTGTCGCCGTGGCTGTGGCTGTTTGATCGAGGGGGGAATCCGAAGGCCCTGATGACGCCGCAGCTTTGGGTCGACTGGAATCTGCTGAATCGTCAATGGGCTGCCGGGATGGCAATTCGAGGTCGGCTACAGGTGCAGTCATCTCTGCTCCCGCCGCCGACTTGGACGTTCCTTTGGCACTCTCCGCTGTCTCCACAGGCGATTCGGTCGCGGTCATAGTCGCTTGCTCCCGTCCATCGTCGATCGACGGCTCTGTGGCGTCGTGTACCACGGCGGCATCGCTCGTTGACACCGGCGGAGGGGTCGTCCCTCCCGGTTCAGTCGTCTCCAAAGAATAGTCTGCAATTTCGGGTCCTGGCTCACCGAGACTCGATTGTGATTCTTTCCTGGACTTTCGTTCAGGCCGAAGTTTTTTGCCGGAGGCGGGTACGTCGGTCGGACGCCGGGCCATGGTCATTACTTCCGGATGAGAGGTGAAAGCAAGGTTCGGGACAGAGGAGAGACGGCTACCGCGCGGGGCCTCCGCGATCGAGGCGCGAGCCGACCTTTGGGCCAATCCGCCGGACTCTGGCCTGCCTTCCTCTGGATTTGGACCTGGTTTACCGTCGGGAGTAATGAGGCCAATGGAAGGATTGCCCTGTGGCGAGAAAGAGTCGGTCCCAGTGTAGTTCGACACTCCGCCCGTCTTGTGGGCGGGGGAGCGAATCGCGGTGGTTTTGGAGGCAACTGATTGTTGCGCGAGAGCCAGTTGTGATAAAGGTGGCGACTTGAGGAGATCGCCGAGGGCTTTTGGATAGTATATGCTGGAAATTCGATGGTCTGAGTTATTATTATCCCTGGGCTTCAGACCCAACGTCATACTCAGGCGGTTCTTGATTGATACAGGCGCCTGACGTAGCACGTTTTCAGGAACGTCTGCGGGCAGTTCGACGGCGTGTCCGGCATTGACATTTCTCGCTCCTTTCCCACTGCTGTCAACCTCTTTTACTGCTTGATACTGCTGTGATGAGGCCAGAGAGCTGATCGTCCCATCGGTCTGCAACGTTCTCTTGTAAGATTGAGACTGAGAACTCCAAAGGCGACTGGGGGAGCGAGAGGATCGGCCTCGACTCACCTTTTCCCCTGTCGGTGGTCGGCTTGGAACTGTACTGGTGTGAGTACTCTGAGAGGACCGACTCCTCATCGAACGGCGTTCGTCTGGGGCAACAGGAAGCGGCTTTTGATCTGCATTTGATCCGGATTGGGATTGTCGTCGGCCCGGAGAGGCCTTTTTGTGCATTGACTGCTGTGGTGCCGGGTGCGTTCGGGCCTGTGGGTCGGTCAGGGAGTGAACGAAAGACGACGAGGTCCAACTTACCAATATACCTCTACTGACCACGGCCGCGCGACGTTGCATCTCGGCCACCACTTCGGCGAGCTTTTTCAACGAACCGGCCAATTTGTTGCCCTGCAAATGCAGTTCCAAGAAAGCACGGCGCCAGCCGTCGACATTTCCCAGCATGGCCACGAAGACGGCCTCGTGCTCAGGAGTCTGCCTCGTCCAGCTGGTGCTCAACTTGTTCAGATACTTTTCTACGACATTGATGGCGTCGAATCCCTTTTGCACGTCTTTCAGTGCATCCTTCAACGCTCGTTTGGTCCGGCTGATGACATGATCGATCTTCTCATTGCCATCGAGAATGGACGCTCGAAAACTCCGATCCTCGAGCATGCGGTCGAACACGTCGACGTGCATCAGCGGAAGTTTGAGGCAGCGTAACCTCTCCTGCACATCACTCTGTGCGAGATCAAAGTCTTCGGTGGTGCGTTCCAGAAAGCCGTCAATGTCGTCGACGTGTGATTGTAATATTTTCATGACCTCCTCTTCCGATATTGCCATATTTTGCGCCAGGAGATGCATGCCAAACGATAACTGGGCCACGAGCTTCCACAGAGGATGATACTTTTCTCCAGCTTTCTGTTTCCATCGACCGGCAACAATCCGTTGGTAGCTGGGTGCCTCCAGCAGCATTGTTCTCCTCGTCATCGCATCCAAGGGAACCTCCTGATCGTCAAATTCCTCCTTCACGGATTCGATCATGGACTCCTCAAAGGGGCCCTGCAACTGCGGTACCGGATGCGCCGGTGGCTGAACTGGCAATTCTCCGCCATTGCCGGCCTGGTCGATGGACATTTCGAGAGCCGTGTCTAAGATCTACAGGCTGCGCGGCGCTGAGCGGTCAAGCCCTTGCGGACGAAACATTCCCCAGATACTGCCGTGACGTGTTATTCTGTCGTCGGTCGCAAATAGGATGACGCCAGATTCTGCAACGATCGCTAGGGTGATGGTGAGCAAGATATCATCTTGTGCGTGCCCTGGGAGCAGATTGCGGATCCTCTCTTCCTCCTCTTTCTCCTGCGGTCGTCAACGGGCGAGAAAACGTCCGTGTCTCCTGTGTAGAGTTCAGTCGATGAGGTCACGCTGTTGCGGCCAGTATGACAATCGCTGAAACTGTGCCAAATGGTCCCACATCGGTCAAAGCGTCTGTCAGAAATGCTTGTCGGAGTCCACTGGTCAAGGAGAACAGTCGGCACTCAATTTCATGCTGGGAAGGAATCAATGAATCTGTCAGCAGAAATACAAGCATCAACCCATCGCCTGAGGGGGAAAAGGTCTCTCAAAGACAACGAGAAATCCGACGCGGTACCTACCTATCCTCGAGGGCGCACCAAGAATGGAGATCCACGGCCAGGTACCTGATGGGGGCGTACTCACAGGGGCTAGCAGAGGATTCTGGCATATCTGCCGTGCCGTGCAACTCTAAACTCACCGGCCGAGTCGGATAGTTGCAGAGGAGCAGAGTAAGGGACAAGGGGTGTGATGGTGAAACAGATTATGCCAGACCGACCACAACTGATAGGCTCGCTATCTCTCAACTCGACGCCGCCTCCACTTAGACACGGGTGGACCCCTGGACCGTTGGACGGCCCTTGGACGGCCCTGGACGGCCCATACGACAGTCGTTCGTTGCAAAGATTGTGAATACTGTTAAGCGAGGCTCCCGTGCCCCGGGGCTGGACTCCCGTCTGCTTCTTATTAAACCTGCAGCGGCGCGCGATGATCATTCAGAAAGCCCCCTTGCTCAAGCCAAATTCGGACAAGAAATTTCTAAAAGACATTTTGAGCCGTCGTCATCCGCCAAGCCTCGACCCGGCCCTCCCTGTTATTTCCCCCCTTCCTGCAGCGGCCGCGTTCGACACCACCGACTTTGAGGGCGGCAGGCTTTCCCACTTGCGCCACCGTGTCAGTCGCTGTTCTAGAAGACCGTGATCGGCAGCCTTATTCAACGCCTCCCCTGCGTGCGAAAGAATAAACTTTCTGTGACTACCTGCATCTTTTGGAGCCGGCCTTTCTGACCACCAGTCTGGCTGGCTAACTCCGTATGACTGATTCCCTGCCTGCCTGCCTGCCAGCCAGTCAGTAAGCATGTCTTTAGTCACACCTGCTCCCTCGCCAAAGGATGAACTTGGGCAGATGTACATCGGTCGGTCGATAGACGACCTCCCAGCACCCGTGGTCATCATCGACGTCGCCAAGGTCAAGGAGAACTGCCAGGCTATGCTGAATGCGGTGACGGAGCTTGGGGTCAGCTTCAGGGCTCATGTCAAAACTCACAAGACATCTGAGATCTCACGCCTGCAGGTGGGTGAAGATTGCAAAGATGTTCGATTGATTGTTTCAACCGTTATCGAGGCCGAGAATGTCGTGCCTCTTCTTCTTGAGTACCAACGGTCAGGGGCCAAAGTCAACCTGCTATATGGGGTGCCTCTTGGTCCCTCCCACGTTGAACGACTCGCCCGAGTGGCGTCGGAACTGGGCCCAGGGAGCGTTGCGGTCATGATCGACCACCCAGACCAGCTGTCCGTCTTGCACAAGTTCAGAGCCTCAGCCGATTTCCCAGCTTCCGTGTTCATCAAGACCGATTCTGGCTACCACAGGGCCGGTCTGGGACCACAGTCACCAGAGATGGTGGAACTTGTCAGACAGGTCTCGGCCTTCCAAGAGAAAGGGGATCTGCACTTGCTCGGTTTTTATTCACACAACAGTCTCAGCTACGGCGGGTCCTCGCCAGATGATGCTATGGCGATGCTCAAGGTCGAGATTGACGTCTGTAGGGAAGCTGCTCAACATCTCACGCCGCGACCCCGGTCGCCTTTGATTGTATCTGTGGGTGCATCTCCAACGGCCCTGTCGTTGCAAAACATCCTCCCCTCTGCTCCGTCGTCCACGGCCTCGGCCATGGCTCTTCAGGACACGCTCGAGCTTGCAAAGTCGAACCTGGAGCTGGAAGTCCATGCCGGTGTCTATCCTCTCTTTGATATGCAGCAGGTCGCCGCCGCCAGTCGACATTTTACCACCGATCCCCACGACAGCATCGCGGTCACCGTCTTGACCGAAGTCTGTTCATTGTATCCACGTCGCACCGACATTCCAGAAGCTCTCATTTCCGCCGGCACGCTCGCTTTGGCACGCGAGCCCTGCAAAGATTATCCAGGATGGGGAGTCATCACGCCGTGGAACATGCCACGAGACTACACCATCTCCAGGTCGACACGGATGATCGTCAGTCGAATCAGCCAGGAGCATGGGGTCATTGTACGTGAGGATAAAGAGCACGCACGGGATAAGGGGCTGCCTGTCGTCTATGGCCAGAAAGTACGTATATGGCCAAACCATGCTTGTATCACTTTGGCCATGTTCGGTTGGTATTTTGTCGTTGATTCGAGCACGAGCAAGCCGGACACTGTGGTTGATGTCTGGTTAAGATGGCGAGGCTGGTGAATTAAATCGATGCGTTATCAGACCCTTTTTGATACCTCGTGAGGTAGGCGGGTTGGTGTCATAACGACAATCCGCGACAGTCGCAGGACAGGAGTAGTGTGTCAGGAGGGGCCCTTGCCCCTGGGTGCTGGAGGAGACAAGCTTAGAGTCTTGTATGCTATATGCCAGATTGTTAGCTAAACACAGAGAGACCTCACCCTGCCTGACCGCGCACTGCTTGCCTCAGTTGGCAGTCTGACAGTTGGCTCTTGTCCAGCGACCAACGGAATGCCGAGAGTGCTGGAATAAAGTGGTGTCATGGCAGTCTAAATCCAACGGTCGAGAGGGAACCGACCTCAGATGCAAGACATGGACAAGACAACATCGATCAATGTCTGATAATGGATCAACTGGCAGCCTGACGGCAAAGGCATTGCCAGCGGAGAGACAGCTCCCTTAGCATTGCGGGTTTAACTTTTGGACAAACAACCTTTTGTCTCGGTCTGGCCGTGATTGAAACCACGAATCCTTTTCATTTGCTCTCTTGTCGCCCTCGATGCGTCACCAAACTCGTCCAAATGCGCGGGTCATATAATTGCTGCAGCTATAAAGATACTCCTTGGCTCATTGTCCTGACCACTTGTGTTTGGAATCATTAGCCCCTCACATTGGATGTGTCGTTATCAGTCGCCCCAGGGCGGCACTTTTCTATCCAGCTCATAATCTGGCTGGCGGACTGACTCCACGCCTGACTCCTCCCACACCCTAAGGCGGAAACGATGAGTATACGAACGGGTTTGACGTCCGGCCCCCTCTTGAAACATTGTCCCTGGGGCATAACTGTCTCAGGTCCAACCGTGGAGGCGTTGTTATCTGCGCGGGTTGTTGTCGTCATGACATCTAGCTCCAGATCTCCAGACCGAGGATTGATTCTGGACTAATAGTCCTGGTTTCAGGACAGCAAAAAAGGTGTATACGACTTCAGTCATGCTCGCTGCAACGGTTAAATAGTGAGATCGTTTAAAGCTAACTGGAATAGATCTATCTTTCCTCACCCGCCATTGTTCTAACTACGACAAAGGACGAAAGAGCTCGATAACGCGGTTCAAGCTTGGTACCATCGACCATGGATGTTTCCGAGCCAGATTTCAGCCGGAACGTCGCCGTTTTCCCAAGCCAACCGACTCCTGTCTCGACTTCCACGTCTCAACCAATTCTGAGACATCGAAACCACTTGGTTTCTGTCAAGAGCACAAGATGATCACGGTCATAGTTCAACACGTGTGAGGACTGGCACAGCCTTATGCAGCCTTGCCAAGGTATCACGTGGGGGACACTGCTTGAGCACCGTCCAGCGCCTCTTGTACATAGTCCTTCGGCGGTTCGTCGACAGGCAATATCAGTGATTGAGATAGCCTCCTGACAACACCCTATGTGGCCGTGGCCCTATTCACCTTCGGTAGTAGCCAAGGAGAACGGCAGCATCGGGAACAGGAAGAGGTCCTACCTGCCGGTGACCACATGTCGGAGAGTGTAGGTGTCCCTTCTGATACTGCTTCCAGTGAGATACAAGCGAACGTCTTGCGAAATGCTGGTTAGACGAGCCGAACTGGGCGAAAAATCAAAATCAAAGCAAAGCAAGAGAATAGACGTCTCAGATGTTGGCATCAGACTTGCAACTTATCCTCCCGCAAGGGCGAACATATCACAAACATGGCCACTGGGGCCTTCCTATACAATTTTGTTGGTAATTGTTGTCGGCACACACACTTCCATCTCACTTCCAGCGAGGCAGGCCGTCTCTATATCTGTCATGACGACAATCCGCGACAGTCGCGGTCCAGGAGGAGTGACGAGGGCAACCCCTTACATATACTCATCGCCCATGCCCCTGGGTCCTGGAGGAGGCAAGCTTAGAGTCTTGTATGCTATACGCCAGATTGTTAGCTAAACACAGAGGGACCTCACCCTGCCTGGTCGCACACTACAATATCTTTCCACAACAGTATTTTATTCCTGGGCAAGTCAACGCGACTCTCTGTCGCCATTACCGACTCATTCGCCGGCTGGCTTTCTTAATTGGAGGACTGCACTGAGAAGGACAGGCAGATGGGGGGCCCTTTGAAAGGTTGTGTTGCTCGTGTGGTTGTAGGAGCGGACAGTTCGGTGGAGTTCGCGGATCACCAGACGCCGGAGGAAAGACAAGCGTCCAGTAAACATCTATTTCAAGGTTCTATCTGTGAGATTCACCTCAGACTCGATCCTGGCCTTCAAGTTTCCATGTTGACAGAATCGTGGCCACCAGTGGAAATTAACCATCGATGTGCAACCTGTCTCTGAGCCAAGTTCGACCAAACCTCGACCTAGTCCAGCTGAGAGCATAGAAGAATGGCAGGGATGGCATGACATACTCATGGCCTAGAGTGTGAGGCAAAAAATGGATATTGGGCAGCTGAACGACAGCGAGTCAGTCAAACATCGGTCAGCTGAAATGCCATGGTCCTTGTGCGACATCATGTGTCGATCGCTATCGACATGTCCGAGAATTTGGCGGTCAGGATGGTTGCAAGATCAGAATGGCATCAAAGTTTAGGCTATTAGGTTCTGTGTCTCCGTTCAGCCGGGAGCAAGTGGAGTCAGTCGATGCCAAGCAGGCTGACCTGAGACGTCCGTGCCTCTCTGAAGCCGTCGTGGAGGAGGCGGGTTAATTCTCGGGGAAGGCGATCCGAATTCCCTTGAAAGACGTTCGTATTGCCTGGCATTGAGGCCATACGTGATGATCCCGGATGAGAGAGTCATCGTATCAATCGAACCGGAGGGAGCCAGGCCGACTGATCCTCCATCCGTTCCGCACACACCATCTTTTTGGACCCCGTGTAAATGACACGGAGCGGGGCGGAAGGCTTCCGCTGCGCCGTCGCGACAATTCTTCTCACGACAGAGCCTGAGGTCAGGATACACGAAACCGGGACAGTGTGGTCTCGACCAGGACGGCTGAGAGACTGACAGGAAGCACGAATTGCAAAGTTCGGATAGAGATGGCTCGACGTCAAGTGAGATGTGACAGGTGCCAGCGGCCGGATGTCAAAAGATAGACCATCAAGAGGGAACCCATAAGATGGGAAATGATGCGTCATTCCCCGGTATTCTCCAGTCTTCCCCGGTCTTCCCCAGACATTGTCCAAGCGGGTTGCCATGGTCGCAGGTCGCTACCGAGCGAGAGGAGTCAGCAAAGCAAAAGCAGTTGTCAAACAACTCTCGGGCAATTTCTCTCATCCAACTTCTGACCAACCATGCGTCGGATCGGTACGTATGGGAGCAGATCCTGGGCATGCAGGGTTCGGATCCGAGGGGCACTGATCTGCGTTGGCACTACGTTTTGCGGACATGCGCAACAAACGAGTTCGATGCTTCGATACGGGGTTTCGAGGCTGACCCCTGCTTCGGCATCTCGAACGACATTCCGCCCGCCAGCCATGGTATGCAACGGCAGGGCACTGAAGCGCGCCAGCTCGTACCCAAGCCTTGCTCTCCCACCGGCCGGCAAGCACATGGCGGTCTTGTATCGGAACAGCATCCGCCGCTGCTACTGCTGCTGCTGCTGCTCGTCGATCGCTTGCGCGTGGTTGTTTCCCAAATGGCCAGCTTCGTGACCGCTCCGTGCCAGGACGAATGACCGCTCCGTGCCAGGACGAATGACCGCTCCTTGCCAGGACGAATGAATGCCGACGGCGTCTTTTCATTTGGGAGCCACAATGATGGTTGCTCGCTGTCGACCAACAAACGTCAGATCGAGCGATTCCTGCGGGGTGGTGATGCTGGTGGTATTATACTCCTGATGACAGGAGGCTAGTGGTGAAGCAAATCGCCTGGCAGGCGCATTATTTGTCCCGTTGACAGCACAACCTTGTCAAAGGCTGGGAGAAAAGGATGGCGTTCACCGGAATGCCATGGCTCGTCGCGACTTTTGTCTCACAACAAAGCTCCGGAGTTGCAACCGTTCTCACAGTTACCAGCAGTTCATCTGGTGGTGTACGGGGGGCTATCGGTCCGACCATCGACTGGACGCCATAGAAGCAAGGGTAGCATGGCATCCTTCATCCCACGACACGCGGACAGAGGACGAGACCCAGATTACTGGTGTGGCTTGAGCCGGTGTCAGGTCACCCTGCATCAAGGGGGAGTGATGGATCGATCCCACTCGGTGAGTATACCAGTGGTTTGACGAACCAGCAGTGGGATCAATTGGTGCTGACTGAGGCATGGCCTATGATAGATTCTTCGGTGCTTGTGGGGGTCACGGTGGTAGCAGGAGCACTAGCACCATCACACTACGGCGGCATCACTGCGAAGCCACCGCGTTAGGGCGACCACGTCGCCGGATGCACCAGACAGGGTTGGGCAGGGGCTGGGAACAGGTCGGATTGCTGAAAATTGCAATATCTTCCTCTTTAGTCACTCCGATCCCAGCTAGTGACCAGGAAAAGTTGCACATGTCAACGTGATGCTTTTGACCACAACAGCAAAGATGGCACAGTGACGACAGCACCTGGCCACAGCACATGGCCACAGCACCGGGCCACAGCACACTCCGGCCTCCTCTCCGGAATCGGGGCCGGGGGGGCCTGGGAGCCTTGAGCAGGAGCCTGAAGGCAGGAGCCTGAAAGCATGTCAGCTGGACAGAAAAAGGGCTGGGGCGTGGGCAGGAACGAGCACGTGGACAACAGAGCGGTTGAGCCGGCGATCTACTGCAAGTCGAGCTAAAGTCCCATGGCCTGCGCGGAGCGACAGATTCCTGAACCCGGTATGCCCTGGCCAGCCCTAGTGCTATCGGCGAAAATTCCTCCAACGGCGAGAAAGCTAAGTCGAGTCGGAAAACGGGGAACGCGGATTGGTCTCCCAAAGGTGACATTGGCAACACCCACAAAGCGAGGCCACAGCCTTAGCTCCATCAATTTAGCCCCCTGTGGCTGACGGCTATCGGCAAAACCTATACAGTGCGGACGACTCGGGGAGGATGTCATCTGCCCGGGAGAATTTGCTTTGCATTTTCAACCGGCCCCATTATTGGCTGGCCAGGTCAGGTACATTTGCCGGGTCACGCTCGCCATTGCCGGCGGCAGCACCGCCGTCGAGGGAGACGAGGGATGTGGTGAATTCTCAGCGGAAGGAGAATGAGATTTGCCATGGCCGTTGACCGTCTGCCATTGACCGTCGGCCATTGACCATCTGCCATTTGCCGCCATCGAGGGGAGCTGTGACGGCGTGATGAGGTGGCGGTCAAGGCACAGAAGAGAGGCAATCAGAAACAAAACAGTGGCTGAAAGGCAGGATGAGGCGCAACGCCCTTGCACAGAACCTGTGACGAAGCCGCCTGCACCCCCGTTCTTTGTTCTGTGCGGACTCACTCCGTCCGTGGGCAAAGCCAGGCCCCAAGGATTGGGGTGTGCCACCACGATGTGGGGTGGTGTCTTTTTCTGGTCACATTCTCTCTCTCGCTTTCTTGCTGCTACTGCCTTAGGACGTGGGTAACCCAGGTGGTGCCCGTCCGGCCTCGGGGGTCACAGCCCGAATGTCGACCGTTCTAGCGCGCCAGACCGGAGAAGCCCCTCGCCTCCCCTTGATCTTGACGGGTGTGTCATTTCAAGCCATGTCCACGGGATCGGTTACCACAGACAGGCGCTAGTAAACTGTTGTTCGGGTTCTCGTGTCTCGAACCGGACATCGCCAATCAGTCCCGGCCCATGCTCCCATGCCGGCCTGTGCTGGCGTCTGGCCCCAGTATATGCAGCATGTTATACCTGCCGGTCCCATCCCATCTCTGTGCAAACACCAGATCCCAACGGAGACACAAAATTTCCCGCCGTTTTCTCCTCGCCGTCGACACAGCCTATACACGCTCTCTCGACAGCGTGACGCGGACTCTCAGGTCGACCGACGGTGCTCTGAATGCTCAGCCGGCGCAGATCGCCTTTTTTGCGCGCCCGAGCAGCCCGTGTGACGATTGCGTCACCGACAATTCGATAACTTTCCCCCACGGTGTGAGGACGACGCCTCAGAGCGAACGTTTGTGTGCCCGATTGCGCTGACTGGCGCTGCGCACGAGGCGGCCGTGGTTGTCCCCCTTGGGCCGCGAACTCGGTTCTTCGCCTCTCGATCGACGGCCAGGCGTTTCCCTACGATGCCGCTCCGTCTGAACGCGCCCGTCCTCTCCTTGGACGCGGGCAAAATGCACGAGATAGATCCGTCGAACCCGTGCAGTTTGATGGCCATGTGGTCCATCTTCTCCAAGTGCTCCGAGACCCTCAAAGACGGGCCTCGGCTAGAAAATATGAGCTGGCGAGTCTGGTCCCGGGAGTCGCTCTGCGTGGGCTCCGCTCGGCCAGTCGACATGCCCACGGTGGTCGCGTCCAGCGAGGTGCCGTCGTTATCCAATTCCATCTCGTCCGAAGACAGCTTGAGTGAGCACGAATCATGTCCGGGAGTGGCGGCCAAGCCGAGATCCATGACCCACGACGACCACCCGTTCTCGCGGTCGCGAGGCCTGGAGCGCCATCTCACACCGCTCACCCTGGAAAAGATAGTCGTGTCGATCCAAGAGAAGACCGAACTAGGACCGTTGTCTCGTTCCCTCGAAGCGAGCCTTCCCGCCATGCACTCCTTCCCGCCACCGCCGCCGCTCGATGCCTCTCACCAGGAGGAGGAAGAGGACGCACGGGGGAAGCACCTCCAGAATTCGACCGATTCGTGTCTCTCCGCGATGACGACCGATACGGTCGACACGATCGCCAGCACCACCCGCCAGAGCGATCATCGTGATTCTGACACCTCCGTCTCGTCCGATGGACTCATCCGGAGCGGCTCCGTCGTGCATGGCTTCTCTCCCATCACCACCGCCTCGTTGCGGTGGCGGACGAGTCAAGGACCATCGCAACCGGTGCCGACGTCGTCCAAGCTAGTCCCCCCCGGAAAGACGGCGATCAAGCCCGGCATGTTCACTTTGGGCGGCTCTTCTGAAGATGATGACAGCTCGTTTGAGCAACGGATCATTCCCACCAAGCCGACCGTGCAGCGGAGTTCTCTCTCGCAAAGTCTCACCAAGCAGAATTCAAGTACGACGACGAAAGGGCTTCAGCAGAAGAAGACGTCCTTCCGAGACATCGTCGAACAGCGCCGCATCCAGGAGGATGTCGAGAACGACGAAGGCGCGATCGAAAGCAGTGACGACGAGGACGAGGACGTGGTGGAAGACTCGGCCATCGAGGACGAGGACGACGATGCCGAATGGGAAGACTCCAACTCGGATGACGGCAAGCCCGTTCAGGAGCCTCACCTGTTCCGGCGCGTCGACAGCCGGCCGGAGCTGGTCTCACGGCGGTCACTGCTCACCTTGGCTCTCCACAAAGGCCACCACGCCTCCACGACGCTGAACCAGGGATTCCGCTCGTCGCCTGCCCTTCGCCGGTCGAGGCCGTCCTCGCCCAAGATGCCGCCCACGTTTGCTGCGTCGCCCGACGAGGCCGAAGAAGACGGGGGACTCATGATGCAAGCGCCCAAGAGCCGCACGATTCCCGTGCCCTTACCGGTGCCCAATCAAGCGGTTGCCCACTCCCCCCGGACGACGCGGCGGAACATGCTGTCGACCGAGCTCACAGAGTCCCTTCGCAAAAACCTCCTGTGGGAGCGGCAGCAAAAGTCACAGACGGCCAATGCCTTTTTGAAGAGAAGCCGGAATGCTCAGAGCATGGCCAACCTGCCGAGCCAGGCCGCCGTGCCGCCGCCGCCGACGGTCGTGTCCAAGGAGACGTCGAAGAACAACTCGTGGAACCACTATTTCGATAACCCATGGGAATACCACACCAAAGGGTGGTAGCAGACCGACATGGTCCACGGCATGGCATGGCATGACACGGATTATCTTTTTGATTTTGTATTCTTCTGCGTTCGAGCGGTCATGTCATTTACGCGGTTTATGAGCCATTATTCCACAAGGACTACTACGATCAAGCGGACGGTGAGGCCTGGCCCCGTCTATCGGCACAACGGCGCATTTCTTCCTACAACGTGGGCGGCCAAAAGTGAGCATTATTGGTGGCCGGCGCTGTGTGTTACCAGTACCAGATCGGCCATGTCTGGTAGGAGAGCAGCATTCTTGACCGGTAATTTGCCATGCATGTACAACAGCAGCCATGTGTATGAATATATGAGTATGAATATGAATACATTACCATCAGAGCCAAGATTGACACATGTATCATTAAATTCATTCTTCATGCCAACCCTTTCACATGCACTCGTCGTCAGCCAACCCGGATCTGGGACCTGTCTCTCCCCAGTGGGGTTTTCCCGCTTCTGATCATTCGGCCCTTTTTTTCTTTTTTGGCGCGCACGTGCAAATACATGGTGATCCCAACCTCTTGCTCGCCCACGTTCAACCAAATCGCTAGCAGGTGGGATGGCGACGTATCCGGACTGATCCACCACCGATCGAGGTGACAATTGGAATGTTGCATCGAGGCGTCCCAGACCAGGGCACGACCAGGGCACGATAGAGCACGATAGAGCACGACAGAGCACGGCAGAGCACGACAGAGCACGACAGGGAATGACAGGGGTCGGACGGTGCCGGGCAGAGCCGAGATGTGGGTTTCGGTTTGAGAAGACGACGACGACAACAACTTGGTAGGCTGCTCTTTGTCGATCGAATTTTTGTTCAAACGTCCGAATCAAACGTGGTCCCGTCAGCACTTACAAGATGTGAGGAGTGGAGCGCCGGAGGAGTGATTATTGAATGGCTGCCCACACACCCTCTTACCAAATCTCTTTACAGCTGGGCCGGTTCATTCTAGCTTGCATCCTCCTCCGCTTCCTCTCCTTGTTCCCCCGGCAGCGGCGTTTCCTAATTCGGTGCCGACACCAGTTTTGAAAATTCGACTTGTTGATTGGGTGGGTGCCGCCGGTGGCAACCGATTCCTGGTGGGCACCACTCGTTATTGGGTCTTTCGCTCCGAGACTGGAGCAGAGGTACTGCTGTATCGGCCGCGTCAGGTACCGATTAAGCGATTATGATTAAGAAGGCCAGCCAGGCATCCATTATCGTTTCTTATTATTCACAGTTACGCGAGGGAAGCGGTCTGCTAGTTGCGGGTTCGTACCACCCGCAAAGTCTTCGACGTCGGCCAGCCCGAGTAAGTCTTGCCACCAGCCCGGCGGCCTGTGCCACAGAGGACTCGATGTACGGTGACGGTCCTGTATGTACATATGTCCTATTGGGACGAATGGATGAGTCAGTGATCGCCGGCAGGCCACGTTGGCTTCGAGATTTTCTTTCGGTTTTCTTTTGCTCGCTTGATGTGCCACTCGTGACCGGTGACTCGAGATCTAGACAATATCCCTGCTACATGATGGCCGAGACTCCTTTTGCGCGCGTGAGCAAGTTGTGAGCCTAAGGAATCCCAGTGACCGACCAAGCCAAATGAGAAGGCAGGGGAGTGTGCTTTGCTGTGCCCCGTGGCCCGCTACTACGATTACTGGTGCGCAAAGCTCACAGCCGTGGTACTGGTGCGACTCCGACACGCATCAATCACATCACATTATTGGTTTTCACTCCGCCGTCACTTGATCAGTCGGGCCACCAGGAGCGAGGGCGAGGACGAGGGCGGTTGAAGCAGAGGCATGCTCCAAGACCAGCGGGAGGATGATCATTCTGTGCGGTTGCTGGATGGATTGGATATCATATGCTTGGTGTGGTCGGCCAGGTCAATTAACACCAACCAGCACGACCTATAACTCACTGACTTTGCTTCTATCCATGCGCACACGGCATATCTGGTTGTGACTTCTGTGTGGTGTCATCGCTCTGCGGTTCCAGCGCTTGTAATGCACTGCACAACTCTTGGGCAAGCCGCCTATGCGCCCACAAAAGTGCAACACGAGGGTGGTGATGTCACCCGGGCCGCTGCGAGAGACAAAGCTTCGGGATTGAAAATCATGATGTAATGGGGCGCACACCAGATTCTCCATCTTCGAGATGAAGGGAAAGCAAAGTGAACCAAATGACAAAGGATGGGATGGCCATATGGCAAAGGATGAGATGAAAGGTGCAAATACCACCTGTCCAATGCAGGGCGAAAATTGCAGGGCGAAAAGTGACTGAACTCGGGGAAGCACCAAAGGTCTGTCTGGCTGCTCTCCTCCTCCACTTTCCACTTTCCACTTTCGCTCCCTGCCATTTCGTCCTGTCCACCCTCGTCCCGTCTCCACAAGTCATGGGTCTGTCACGGACCATCTTCTACGAGCTGGCGACTGCTAGACTAGACCACAGCTTCGAATGAATGTGTGAGCGAGTGAACGAACGTGGCACCGCTGTTGTGGACGGCCATGAGCAGATGACAGCACGAGGCAACTAGCAACTGATTGCTCACGCATGATATGGCAGCAGAAAGCTCTCTCCAGATCACACGGATGCCCGCTCTGTAGACGAATGTGAATTGTTGTTGCCTGCCAGCCGGACGACTCTGCTCTTCTGATGCGTCATGTCACGTTACCATCATCTGGGGTCATGGTCTAGATTGCATCGCAACCAAGGCCAGGCAAGGCACGGCAGAGCAGGGCAGGCAGAGCAGAACAGGCAAAGCAAGGCAGGCAGACAGACATTTGCTTCTCCGCAAGACTTGTCCCTGACCTGGCCCAGGCTGGACCGGGCTGGCCAGGTCTCCAGCGGTCCCCCTCACTCGCTGCATCGGCTATCCCATTCTTTCTTCAGCTCCGCCGTCTCCATTTCTGCCATCCTCTGCTCCTCCACCTCATCCGTCATCTTCCTCTCCGCCGGGTGCAAGTACCTGCACCAGATCGCCGACCCAGCATGGCCGATCAAGGCGGTGGTCGTGGCCCTGCGCCAGCGCCAGCGCCAGCGCCAGTTGTAACATCCCCCCCCAACCAGGGCCAGGACCAGGGCGCAGCCGCTGCACCGTCATCGCAGCCAACTCATCACCCGCAGTCACTTGACGCGGCCTCTTCATGGCATCAGCCACTGGCAGCCAGCACAGGTAAGCATCGACAGACTACTGGCACAACTTGTTTTATTTCCTCAGCGGGTGGCGGTCGAATGGGCGCGGCCTGCCACAGGAGGCGCCTCTGATTTGGCCCCCGCGACGGCCTTGGTGATTCCAGCTGAGCCCCAGAAAACGCCTTGCACGGTCAGATGATGACTACCATAGCCTGGCCATGATTGTGTTATTGATTAATCCATGATGTGCGTTTCAGGCAGCAATCGAGTCAGCAGCCAAATCTCTCCAACCGAGGCGCCGGCAACTCCATCACGCGCTTGTCGATTTTACCATACGGCTGGAGGTGAGTGCCTTTGGTAATTTACACTGCATTTTTTTCATTGGCTACCCTCTCGATTTTTTCCTCCCCTGAGCCGGAAAAGGGTAGGTAGCCTCCTGACCAGCAAGACCTGTCGCTGGCCTGGCCGGCTGTCTCACGGCCACTCTCCACCTCTTCTTTCTACAGCCACCACGTGACGCTAACATGTCTCGGGCGGTGCCGGCAGGCTGTCGTGCTGGAGACCAGTGTCCCTTTCTGCACCTCGGCCCATCCCCACCGAATCATGGGTCAGGATCAAGCTCTATAGCTGGAGAGGGACCCCGTTTACCCACAAACGCGGCGGCATCATCCCCCGGAAGGAAAACGACGGTGCCTGATCAGAGGAAGCGAAATTCGGCTGTGAGAAAGCCGGTAGGGTCTCTCCAACGCACAAACCCCCGCGAGTTCCAGCTCGGTCAGGTCGTCCGGCGATTCTCACCGACGCGACAAGACACGGACAAGGGGACACTGCTCTCCTTCACACTCCAGCCGTCGGATCCCGATTTTCCCTTTGAACTGGAACAGCTACAATGTACCCTGTCCGTTCCGACGTCGTACCCGAGCCATGGCAGACCGACCATCAGGATCACCAATGCCGAAATGGCGCGAGGCTACCAAATCAACGTTGAACGAGGATTCGACTCCCTTGCCGCCGAGTCTCAAAAGACCCTGCTGGCCTTGTTGAACGAGTTGGATCGAAATCTCGAGAGATTCCTGAGCACAGAAAAGGCACAGACGATCAAGATTGTCCCAAATGCCCAGAGGAGGACACCCCAACCAACATGGGGGCCACATCCAGCACCACCAGTGGAAGCCCCGGACGGCGTCTCGACCGCTCCGTCACGCCCATCATACACTCCTCAACAGAGATCCGATGCCACCGTCAAGCGGCAGACCGACATTCGCCAGCTGGAAGCCCGGATGGGCCGCCTGCCCCATTTCTCAAAGTCTGCTGACGGCATGTCCTTCAACGTTCCCGTACAGATGGCCAAGGCCGGACCACTCCCACCGAATCTGCAACCGTTGAAGGAGATCACCTTGATCGTTCCGGCCTTGTACAATCTTGAACCGTGCACTATCAAGCTGAAGGGCGTCAGCGGCAGCGAGGTCGACAACGTCGAAGTGGCCTTTGAAAGACAGGTCAGGCAGAACCCAGCTCTCACGCTGATGGCGCATATCAACCATCTAACCCAGAATATCTCCTCCATGGCTCTGGAGGCACCTGAAAAGATCGGGATCGTCAGCCTGGGTCGTCCACCTAAACCTGCTTCAGATGCCAAGGTGCAGATCAGCGCGACCGAGGATGATATCTCGCCGCGAGGCCCAGAATTCGACGAACATCCTCATGTGAAAGTGATTCCACGTCCACCAGAATGGGACCGTGCCAGAGCCGACGCGAACGACGACGACTCGACCGAGAGTGACCACACTGACCAAGAGGGCACGGATGAAGAGGAAGAGGAAGATGAGGACGGCACCGGTGGAGCTCCTATTCCTGTCGCCCACCCCGTGTCGACCGCCCAGAAAGGGATTCTTCTCTCTTTCCCCCAGCTCGAACTACACGGCATTGAACTGTTGGAGATTGTGGCGCTGTCGTTGACCATCAGGTGCGACAGATGCAAGCAGACCGTGGATGTCAAGAACATCAAGCCCAGCCCCACAGAAGGTGGCAGCTCCACACGGACCGAGTCATGTACCAAGTGTGCGAATGACCTCGGGGTGAGTTATCACGCAGAGCCCATGCACATCAACTCGATCAAAGCTGGATCCCTCGACCTCGATGGCGGCGCCGTGACCGACATGCTGCCCAGCGCCTTTGTGCCTACGTGCTCCGAATGTTCCACCAGCTATCCCAAGCCGGGCGTCATCTCGGTCCGCGGCGAGACTACGCTCACGGTGTGTCGTGAATGCCACAAGAAGATGACCTTCAAAATCCCTGAAATCAAGTTCCTGCGCGTCTCGACCAACAGCACCGGCGATGCCCGTCTGCGCCATGGTGCGACTCTCCTCCCGCGGCCCCGGCGTAAAGAGGTCCTCGGCATCACCGCGGGCACCGAACTACCGGACCGAGGCAGATGTAAGCACTACTCCAAATCGTACCGCTGGTTCCGTTTCAGCTGCTGCAACCGAGTGTTTGCCTGCGACAAATGCCACGACGAGAGCGAGGCACACCCCAACGAGCATGCCAACAGGATGATCTGTGGCTGGTGTAGTCGGGAGCAGAATTACCGGCCCGACGACTGTGGACTGTGCGGCCGAAACCTCGTCGGCAAGAGAGGAGGGGGCTTTTGGGAGGGAGGCAAGGGGACGAGGGATAAGACCAAGATGAACAGGAAAGATCCGCGGAAGTATAAGAGGAGAGGCGCGACTGGTGCTACTGGTTCTTAGTGGAGAAAAGAGGAGGGAAGAGAGACACAGTCCATGGTAACATGGTAACCAATACGTGTTGCCATGCTACTAGTATGGGTATTCCGAGCCAAAGCGTTGATTACGACGACGATGACATGGAAAACATGCTGCTGTGAGGAGACAGTCCGCCAGCTGGGAGCGAGACATTTTTTTCATCATCCTCTCACCTTCCTCTCTCCTGACTCATGGATGCCTTTGGGGAAGCAAAGCAATGATCCAACGCCATGAGGTGCATGGTAAGAAAGTCATCAAGCACATTTGGCGTCCCACCATGCGTCATGATCATTCAAAGGTGGGTGGCACTACACAGTACCGGAGTGCATTGCAGGTCTCATTTCTGTCTCCTTTTTGACACCCGCTGCCCTTGCGGCTCTGAAGGCAACCAGAGGAAATGTTGACATTTGACGATAATCGTCGTTGGCTGTATGAGCTCAACAAGAAAAGTCTAGAAGAGTAAAGCCCAGGAAATGGTGGTAAGGATATTAGCCGGTTCAGAGATCCTCGTGCTTATCCGATGCTGTGTCCTGACATAACAGGTTGAATCATCATCTCTGAAGCATATAACCTATCATGCATAATGACGGCAATCGTGTCCGCCCTCAACTAGGTGGGTGAGGTTAAACCAGGCAATCAGTCATGAAACATTGAATGGGAGTGAGCAGCTATGTTTGGACCCGGTATCTGTGGTCATCACAGCATGCTATCTCCCCTGGATCTGATGGTCATATGGGACGATTGTCCAACTTCTCTCACCATTACCGACGCGCAGAATTGCAAATATACGGTGACATCGAATCTCTCAAGCATGATTCACAACGAACATGGTGAAGTTTAGCCGGCGTGGAAACATAAGGACATGCAGATGTCAGTAGGACCTCCACAATAGCGCATATGCGAAGATCTCAAATCAACGGCCGAAGACTCGAGGTGCGGTTGAAGTTTCTTACACCTTAATTCCAATATTCACAGGAAGGTAATGGCCTGAGGTACTCCTTGGACACAATGGTTCAATGAGAAATGACATGCCCCTGTGATCTACAGAACGGGAATCCCTTTGCCATTAATATGATAATGTGCCACCCGTACTTTCCCCCCTCGCTCATCCCTTCCTTCCAACAGCACCAACCACCGGGCAAACTGCATCCGCCGCGGCATTCTCGATCTTTGGATGCTGCTGTACTCGGCCTCGGTGGTGACCCAGCTTGGCCTTGGTCACTGGACAAACATCATCGTCCTCGTTGACCGTGGTGGAAGGATGGTCGGGCGGCAAGACAGAAGACACAGGACCGACGACGGGACAGACTGCTTCGTCCAGGGCCTGTTGCTCAGGTCGGCTGACGATCTTTTGAAGGGCTGGGCAGGATTCGGCGTTGGTGAGGTCCTTGGACGCTGTTCCAGGGATGCCGGGATGTTGGGCTAGATTGTGATGGTGATCGGTGGTAGCATTGGTGACGGGGCAGGCGAGGCCAGGCTGACTGATGTCGAAGTCAGGGTGAGAAGGAGGTAGGACTGTGTTGGTGGTGCCCACGACGGGGCAGACTTGCTGTCCCCCGGTGGTCATGTTGTTTAGTGTGATGGTCACGACGTATCCTAATATTTGTCACCAACTGCGACAACGATATGAAATGGCACCGAAAGACTTGATCGCAGAGGACGGGCGAGACGTCAGCCTGATAAAGGTAGGCGTCGGACCCTTCAATGAGCCGTTGCCCCATGACGCGCTCCCCCGCAAAGCCTGGATGGGTACTATATTCGCTTCGACCGCCAATCAACTGCGGTTCATTTCAGATCCAATTGCAAAGTGGCGGTAGGAAGTGGGTCCTTGGAAGCAAATACCTGCCCTGGCGCCGGATTTAGACACCATCTTTGGAGGGTCCATCACGCTGATTGGCCACCGAGTTGCAGGAGGAGATTTCGACGCACTGATCATGTTGAGACCCGTGCAAAGGTGAGGCTGACCACCTAGATTGAGTCCAGGCACCAGGGCAGTGGCTCTTGAAAGGCTGGGAGCCAAGAAGCACTCTCAGCTCCTGCCCAAATGGTGGTCGATGGTATGTATATTCCTGTGTCATTATGTGGCAGATATGCTTGACAATAGGTTGACCAAAGACCCCATGTGTCAGCTGCAGAGACATCAAGGGACGAAACTCGGCCGCTGCTAGTCCGTGCACCTGCTTCGGCTATTCTATACACCCATTACTGACCAAATATCCCGTGTACTTAGGTCACATGATTGGTTGTTCCGTGCTTTGAAGTTCACATAATTTACTTATTCCGTGCTCTCTTTGCCTATTTGCCTCGTTGCTACGCGTAATATGATTTCACAGACTGTCCAGTAGAATGTCTTGTGCACAGCTAGTGATACAAGGATCGCTTCGACACGCTCTAGGTGCTGGCAAACTAAGTGATTTATGAATGTCAATCTGTCATTACAATCTAACCGAAGTGTGATCTCGAAAATGCTGCGGCCCGGCAGTGGATTATGAATTCTTGTTCGCCTATTCTCAACTTGATTTCGTAAGTGAATCTGGGAACTGAGCCTGAAGCTAAACTTTGACTGTCTTTAAACACGGTAGAAATGATGTGTGGTTAACGAGGGACTATTTTTCTGATTTCTGAACTCCCTAACAATGGCAGCACCTAAGCTGACCTATGTTCGTCTCAGTGTTCTATCCAATGACTCAATGGCTTGCGATCCTCCCTCGACTCGATCACGCTAAAAGTGCAGTGCTGTCCTAGTCTGCCGGGCACCAGCAGAAGGCCGGTATGCGCATGTAGGCTTCCGCCACGTGACAGCAACAACAGGCAAAGGTCCTGCTTGGCAGCCGTTATCGATAACGCAGCCAGGGCTTGCATGCCAGAGTGGAAACATTTTTTTCTCACTGCAGGTACAAACCCAGCGCAGCAAATATAACACTTGGTTTGTTGATGATGTCGAGGAACGATGGCCGAGTCTAGAGTACGCTGGTATCTCTCTACTTCATTAAACTGCCTTGAATAAGCGGTCCAGACCTTTGACCGAATTGACGGAGACATCTCCGACGACATCGCCATGAATTCTTCAAGCACGCCGACCAACACGAAGTGGTCCGTGGAATATGACACAACAAGGCGCCAGAAGCTTTTCAGAAACGTCCCAAAAGATCGAAGTGCGTTTCCGGCACTTGAAGCGGCTGTGAAACCACACATCGAGTCTTTCAATGCGCTTTTCGACGAGAAATTGATCGACGCCGGGTTGAAAGATATCGGTGTCCACACCGTCGTGGATGGCGATATCCGAGACACGAGTCGGGCAACGCCCCGGAACAAGCTCGACCTCCGGGTCACGGAGGTCATGCTGGACAAGGCGGTGCTGCCGGCGGCGAACAAGTTCAGCACGCACAACCGAGACATATATCCTTCAGAATGTCGAGAACGTCACGCCACCTACCGAGGAAAGCTACGGGCAAGACTTCAGTACAGGGTGAACAATGGAGAATGGAAAGAGTCGATCCGAGAACTCGGACAAATGCCGATCATGCTGAGATCAAACAGGTGCCATCTAGAGAAATGCTCTCCTGCACAGATGGTTCAACACAAGGAAGAATCTGAAGAGCTCGGAGGCTACTTTATTGTCAACGGCAATGAAAGGCTCATTCGACTGTTAATCGTGCCCCGACGGAACTATCCCATGGCTATCGCCCGAAATGCCTTTACCGCACGCGGCCCGACCTTTTCCAAATACGGAATTCAAATACGGTCTGTCCGGCCAGATCAGACGTCACAGTCCAACGTATTACATTACTTGACCGATGGCAATGTGACCTTTCGGTTTTCCTGGCGAAAGAATGAGTACTTGGTTCCGGTCGTGATGATCTTGAAGGCCTTGGTGGAGACCAACGATCGGGAAATTGCCGAAGGGATCATTGGCACCCCGTCCGCATCCAGTTCTCCCAGTTCGTTTGTCTCGGATCGAACAGAACTCCTCCTGCGGACGTACAAGGCTTACAACTTGAAGACTCGGGCGCACACACTCGCCTACCTGGGAGAGAAGTTCCAGCCGGTCCTGCAGACCCCCGTGACGATGGCGCACGAGAAAGTCGGAGAAGAATTTCTGCGCCGGATTGTGCTGCCGCATTTGGGGAATTGCGATGTGACCGAGTCTCAGAACAACGACAAATTCCGGATGATCCTTTTCATGATTCGAAAACTGTACTCTTTAGCCGCTGGGGACTGCGCGTTGGACAATCCGGACGCGGTGTCAAATCAAGAGGTGTTGTTGGGGGGCTTTTTGTACGGCATGATCCTGAAAGAGAGCATTTACGAATGGTTGGTCGGCATCGGTGCCGCAGCCCGCGAATGGACCCGACTGAAAAACAACGGCCGGTTTGCAGATCCCACTTTCGACACGGATTTCCTGCCCAGAATCGTCCGAAGGACCAATGAGAACCTGGCGGGAAAGCTGGAATACTTTTTGTCCACCGGAAATCTGGTCAGTCAGACCGGACTCGATCTGTCGCAGACGTCCGGCTTTACCATTGTGGCGGAAAAGATCAATTTCTACCGCTTCATCAGCCATTTCCGATGCATACACCGAGGCTCGTTCTTTGCGCAGCTGAAGACCACCACGGTGCGAAAACTGCTGCCGGAAAGCTGGGGTTTTCTGTGCCCCGTGCATACGCCGGACGGCTCACCATGCGGGCTGCTGAATCACCTTGCACATCAATGCCACATTCAGATCAAGAAGATTGCAACATCCGGCATCGAGAAAGCTTTGGCCCAGCTCGGGCTCGTCTCTGCGCCGTCCATGGTGGTCGAAGAAAGCCTGGTGGCCCAGCTCGACGGTCGCATCCTCGGTTATTGTCCCGCGAAACGGGCCCGAGAAATCGCACAATTGTTGAGGCACTGGAAGGTCAACGGAGAAAACGGCATCCCGGTCGAACTCGAGATTGGTCATGTCCCCACCTCGAACGGCGGCCTCTACCCTGGCCTATATCTCTTCAGCCAGCCGTCGCGCATGATTCGTCCGGTCAAGTATATTCCCACCGGCCAGCTTGACTACGTGGGGCCCTTTGAACAGCAATATATGAACATTGCGTGTGTGGAAGATGACATTATTCCCCACCTCACCACGCACATCGAGTACACCCCCACCAACATCCTCTCGATCCTGGCAAACATGACCCCATTCTCCGACTTTAACCAGTCGCCTCGGAACATGTATCAGTGCCAAATGAGCAAGCAAGCCATGGGCACGCCGTCTTCCAATCTAATGTATCGGACAGACAACAAAACGTATCTGTTGCAGACGGGACAGACGCCGGTGGTCCGACCGCCTCTCTACAACACATACGGCCTGGACAACTTTCCCAACGGCATGAACGCCGTTGTGGCCGTCATCTCCTACACGGGCTACGACATGGACGACGCCATGATTATCAACAAGTCATCACACGAACGCGGCTTTGGCGACGGGGTCATTTACAAAACCAAGTTGTATGAGCTGAATGAAAGATCACGGGCCAGCCGGTCCAAGACGGAAATCAAGTCGCTGTTTGGCTTTGCCGAGAATGACCCCAACATACCGGCGGACGCCATGCGCAATTTAGATGAAGACGGCCTCCCCGCGGTGGGGACCAAGGTCGGCGAAGGCTCCATCGTCCTCGCTCACCACAGTGTCATGTTTGACCCATCCGAAGGCAAACTCAAGAACCTGGACGGCGTGACCAACTATTTCAAGTACAAAGATCAGGAGGAAGCCTACATTGACCAGATCCGACTCATCGGGTCTGAGACCGGAGACCAGCCTTGCCAAGCGATCAGCATCAAATATCGGATTCCCCGAAGGCCGATTATTGGTGACAAGTTTTCCTCGCGGCATGGACAAAAGGGTGTGTGCTCCATGCTCTGGCCCAGCGAAGATATGCCTTTCAGCGAGTCGGGCATCCAGCCCGATGTGATCATCAACCCTCATGCTTTTCCTTCCCGAATGACCATCGGCATGTTCGTCGAGTCTCTGGCGGGCAAGTCAGGAGCCTTGCATGGCCTGGCCCAAGATTGTACCCCGTTTTCCTTCGACGAGGACCACACGGCGGGGAACTACTTTGGAGAACAGCTCCGGCAGGCCGGATACAATTTTTACGGCAATGAGCCCATGTACAGTGGCGTGACGGGCAAGGAATTTGCCGCCGACATTTACATCGGCGTCGTCTACTATCAACGGCTGAGGCATATGGTGAGTGACAAGTTCCAGGTCAGAACGACCGGACCGGTGAACGCGCTCCACGGGCAGCCCATCAAAGGCCGAAGCAAAGGTGGTGGTATCCGGGTCGGCGAAATGGAGCGAGACTCGCTCATCGCACACGGATGTGCTTTCTTGTTGCAAGACCGCTTGATGGACTGCAGTGATAAGCAACGTGCGTGGGTGTGCCGCGCCTGTGGCAGTTTTCTGAGCACCATGATGGTTCCCAATCAGTACAGCATGGGCCGAAGAGGGGGGAAAGTGGAGCCGAGCGGAATCGTGCGGTGCCGGGCTTGCGCCAGGCAAGCGACGGCCTCGGACGGCAAGATGGATATCTGGGAAGACGGCGAGGGCAGAAAGTTCGTCGGCGGCGAGGACACCACCGTGGTCAACGTGCCAGGCGCGTTACGATATCTGGACGTCGAGCTGGCGGCCATGGGCGTGAAGACTCGGTTCCAAATTGAAGCCTAATCGGTCGTCTGGCTCTTTTGCTCCGAGAAGAAAAGAGAATGTGGATATCGACCATGGTCCTACATTGTGACCACTTGGCTGGCCCTTGGTTCTGCTTTGGACGCGTCGCGGTGCTCGGCATTGACGACACCCAGCTTGATGGCCCAGTCATCGCGCCCCGTCTCCTTGATCAATTCGTCTGCCATGTCAAGTCGCCGCTTGTACCGCTTCACCCTGTCGCCTCCTTCCATCAGCCTTACGGTCCGGCCGTTGATGACCAGCTGCTTGCAGGCACGATTCTGCCAGCTCACCAATCCGTGGGTGGACAACACACAGGCGACGAGGGCCAGCTTTGCCCGGTCATCCGCATTTACCAAGATGATGGCCGCCGCGTACGGAAGGGCACGGCCGACCCAGTCGAGCCACGACTGGAAGGGAGTCGCTTTGATGAGCCAGGACCCCGACGTGACAGCTTTGAGGTCGTCGACGGGTCCCTTGAGCCGGATCCACCGGTCTTCAGACAGCAGAACGAGCAGATCGCCGAGGACCCCGGGTTCTGGGGCGCCATGCCATGACGGAGCGGTCTGCTGGCGGAGTGTGACGATGGCCAGGACTCGCGAGGTCAGAAGCAGGACAAGCGTGAGGAGCAAGGTTGAACGGCGGGGTGTGAAGATCAGATAGATGCACAGGAGGAGCAGCGGCAGAAACGGAAGATACACCAGCAGCGTGCCTCCTAACCGAAACCCCTTGATACCGTCGCGTGCATTCTCGGACAAAACAGTCAATGTTGTGAGAGAGCCCGTCCGGCCGGTGCGCTGGAGGTACCATATGGTCGCCTGGTTCTCGACGCGGAAGACGAAGCCTGTGGTCAAAGCTGCGCACGCAGGGTATTCCCCGTCGTTGAGCGTACTGGATCTGAGAGGAGTCTGCATGCCGAGGCAGAAGAGGCACACGTCGGCCCAGGGTGGGCGGCCAGTCAGAGCGGCGCGAATGTGTAGCGGAGTCAGGGAGGAGATGTTTGCTAGGAGGAGGATGGGAAGGAGAGTTAGGTCCATGGTCTTATAGACCGTTTGATAAACAAATGCATAAAGTCCAAAAGAAATGCCGTTGGCTGAGTGAATATCTCTGGCGTAATTGTCTTATGTTATGAATTGCTGCTTGTGACGTGACCAGCCAGACTTGACTTTCATTCCAGGTAGTCTGTGTTGGAGAGAGTGCTGAAGTCAATATGAAATGGGCCAAGACTGTTCACGTGCCAGCAGTCTGGACTTCCCTCTGACCAATTTGATCAAAGATGCTCTAGCAATATGATAGGAACCATTTCAATGGCGATATTAACAACCCTACTGTCTAGCTTGAAAGGCATCGCTAATGAAGAGTGATTCCTAACCAGGCTAACGCTAGACCGGGCAGAGCATTCCGCTTTAACAAAAAGGCCGACCTGAGCATTTGGTGACTGCATGAAGCTGACGTGGCTCTCAGAAAACATGCCAATCATGATGCAATCTGTAATAGCTGTGCTAGTTGGTTATTAGAAGTACTGACGGTTCGTCTCGATCGTATATCTAGGTTACATGTGCTCTTCAAGCCTCGTCCTCTTTTTCCAAAGGCCACACTGATCGCTCTGAATAGCCTGCCTCATTGGGTTTAACATCATGCCGCCCAAGAAGCATACGTTTGTAAGTAGCCCTTTATCTCTTGTCCCCCGTTCCATGCAATGTCCAAACACGCAGTAATACTGAATCCAAAAAGTTCAATGACGGCCGCGAAGACGACCTACATGCCTACATCTTCTCTCCACCCCGGGGCGAGAGCCTGCGTGGCGATCCAATTGCCGTGCTCAACGCGATCCAAGACTTCACACAGTCCAAGACGCCGATGATGACTCTGACACCGCACAAGATTGATGTCTTCCACGACCAGCTCGTGACACTGCAGGCCGCCGGCAGGACCCCCAAGGTCATCGTCGAGCTGGGGACGTATGTTGGGAACTCGGCCGTGGCACTGGGGTCTATGCTGAAGGAACTCCACGGTAACGACACTGACAAAACTAATCGAAATGACGACGGCCTCCGAGGATGCAAAGTCTTCAGCCTCGAGCTTGACGCTCACTTTGTCGACATCGCCCGTGACCTTGTCGACCTGGCCGGTCTCTCTGACCTGGTGCAGATTGTCCACGGACCGGCGGCCGACTCAGTCAGAAAGCTCCACAAGGAGGGCGTCTTGGACCAGATCGACGTGCTCTTGCTGGACCACTGGGAGAAGTTTTACCTGCCTGACTTGCAGGTCTGTGAGGATCTGGGCTTGCTGAAGAAAGGCGGTCTCGTCGTCGCCGACAACACCGATAAGCCAGGAGCGCCAGACTATGTCGAGTACGTCAAGAAGGGTGGCAGGGAAGGAAAGGGCTGGGTCAGGTACGAGAGTCGGACCCTGGAGACTACCGAGAAGAAAGGATTTCCGGTCAGCTTGAACTCTGGAATCTCTTGGATCGCCCCACACTGACCTTGAGAGCAGAATGTCCTGGAAGTCAGCACTGTGGTCGAGGCGCCATAAACATATCGAGCAAGCAAATAGGTAGGAGAAGATGGGAGCAAGTGCTGACACGAGGAGTCGAAACTTTGCAGCCACCATTGCACTCGTTATCCACGCTATCACTCTTGGAGTATCATCTTCTGCAACCAACTCGGAGTTGAGCTTTGTGATTTTCTTCGCCATCATGATTCACCAAGCGCCCACCTCGGTCCTGGTTAAACAAGGTCTCTCTAATCAACTTCTATTCAGCCTGGCAGCACCTACCGGAGCCCTGTTGACCTGGCTCCTGGCTCATCTACTTGGTGCTGGGCGCACGATGGTAGTACGGTTCAGGATTCGATATCAGGACATGGAGGTTTGTGCTTTCAAGCAACGATGGGGGATCGGTAGGCTTCTGAATAGATCGCACTTGCCGATGTCACTGTATTCGCTGCACGCCAGCCAATTTTTGGGGTGAGGAAATACAGACGGTCAATCTATATTGTTCCGCAGCGAGGTGCACTTGTGGCATGGTAATGTCGTCGCATTGCCAAAACCAGCAGATTGAAACCTCTGACGCCTTTCAGTGAGATGAAATATTCAGGCGGCCTGGCTGGGTCGGTAGTGTGGTGGCCGAACGCCAACGGAACCGAATCCTGTGCAAGCAGGTGCAACAAAAAGTTGGATTTGATGACAGCCCATGTTCATCACAAACGACACTATAGATGTATTTCTGGGAGCTCTGAGGCTGAGGCCGAGTGTCGCAGTCTTCAAGGATCTGTCGACTGTGTCCCTGCGTACAGAGGCGTTGGCCTGACGCTCGGAGCCGACACGGCCAGAAGCGATGTTGATGATGGAACGATATTTGGTCGTGGAAGATGATGCTTGTAGGTCAGGAAGTGTTGGAGCTGGGTCGTGGATGGGTGATCCAAGCAATGTTGACGATATTGGTTGCGCAGTCGGAATCCAGATATCTTTGAGATTGACCGGCAAAGTGATAAACATGTGGTTGTGATCGGCCTCAGATGTCGTTTCCACCTCAAACCGAATGGCTCAACCTTCGTGGCCATTCGAGTCATCATGAACAGTAGAAGATATGTCTGGATCACTATCACCATCCACATCTGCATCCACAAGCGCATGCTCTATGGAACTCTTTTTATCCCTGTCATGGCCGCTGATCTTGGTCGCCTCGATCCCGCCTGAGGTCACAAACAAGAATGTTTCGTTTGGGAAGTTGTCCACTTGGTTGAAGAAGCTGCCAAAGATGTTGTCCTTCTCCTCATCCCTGTACATTCTCTCATAAATCTCCCGTTGCTTAAATTCGTCAATCTCGGCCCTGTACTTGTCGAAGTCAATCTTCTCCTTCCCGAGGTCGGCCTTGGCACGCTTGTTGTACGAGTCAAAGATGGGCCGTTCCAGAAGCAGTCCCAAACTAGGCGCCTTCGGAATCGAGATGTTGTCAGGTCCGAAGCTGTCCAGCATTCTCTTGGGATCACAACCACATCTGACCACCAAGGCCACCATGCCGACCATCTTGCGTATCTGATGCATCATGAAACTCTGTCCATGTACCTTTAGACTCAACCATTCCGTGCCGTTGATCAGTATTGGCGTGGGATTGACCACGAATGATTTGATGACCCGTTTCGCTGATGGGTCTCGGAATGTTTTCTGGACCGTGTAGTTGTGATAGTTGCGGGTCCCGACAAAGAAATCCAGGGCCTCTGTTATCCGCTCCAGTCGCGATTTTGGGATGCGATAGGCTCTTTTGGCCGTCGAATAGGCCTGCCGGAGCTTCTTGATTCCTTCTGTCACGGTGGGTGACCGAGGATGAAGCCCCGTTTGCGGCGCATCACCTCCAGCAGGCTCATTCGGACCTGGGTGGTCAGCTCCGTTTCCTTCAGTTTGGTCTGGCTTCTGGGGCTCGAGGACGTCCTGCGGTGGAGGTCGAACCGTCCGGTCTGTTTCGTCGGGGAGCGCCGCTTCGTTGTCCTCGGCCGGCTGTTCACCTCTCAAATAGAGTGCCTTTTCCAGGATGCTCCTCGCCTCAGGGTCATAACTTTCCAATATGGGCTTGATCATCTCGTCGTCGACCTTTTCCCAATATCCTTGTACCTCTTCTTGTCTCTTCTTGTACCCTTCGACATCTCCGTTTCTCTCTGCCCATTCATCGCACTTTCGGCCAAGATAGCTCTGCGGATGCGGTGGGAGAAAACTGTGCGTGGGAATCAGATATTCGTAAATCCTCGAATCAACCATCTGATATGCGCTGAAGCTGTTGTTCGTCCTCTCATACCCCCACACGCGGATCTGCGGTGCCAAATTGTCGTTGATCTTCCTGATGATATCTTCATCCTCCACGATCAGCTTCAAGCTGATCACATTTCCCGCTGCATGCACTCCCTTGTCCGTCCTCGCACAACGGACGAACGAGCTTTTCTTCGGGTCGTCCGCGTTCGCCTTGGAGATGGCGCCGGCGGCAACGAAAGCCTGAAACAAATCGCCTTCGATGGTCTTCTGGTCGTGGGTCCTGAAAGAAGGATAAATACCGCCATTAGCACTTCTGATGTCGGGCGCTGGCATTCCATGACAGACCCGCCCAATACTCACAGTTGCATCCCTCGATAGCCAGTTCCCGCATACCCAATCAGCACGGCGACCTTCTTCTTGGGCCTCCGCTCCTCCGCCTTCAAGACATCGTCGCTAAACTTTGTCGCATAAATGGGTAGGACTTCTCCTTCGCCCTTGTCCATCCTCTGCCTCTTTGCTGCCTGCTCGTCATCGTTCCGTTTCCTCTTGTCTATTTTCTTCTTGCTTAGCCCGTCAGTTCCACCTTGAGAGAGCTGTCCGGGTCGGATGCACACTTACGCCCACTCAGCCCTCCCCAGATCTCTCTTCTTGCCCGGACGACCTCCTCGACCACCGCGTGGCTGTCGTTGGGGAAGAGTCTCCGAATCTGGTCGTCCTGCATCCGATTGAGCTCTGCTCGACCCAGTGGATGTGGCCGTTGCACCCGTGTCAGGCTGCGGAGCTGGGGTAGATGGCGTGTCAAACTCCATGTTGAAGTCGGACGGAACATGAACAAGTCGTGTCAAGACTGCAGCAGCAATTTGCAAATGGACACCGTGAAGGAATCAACCTTGAAGCCCCACACACAGAGTGGTCCTACGAAATCTTGGCGCTGGTGATCACAAACTACTATTGGCACCCCCTAACCGTTCAAGGAATTTCACAAGCTTGCTCTCATGGCACCGCTTGTGTCCTCTAGATATCACTAATAAATTCGAGGCCATTTCTCCATAGCCCGAGCAACAGCCTGTTATATGCACAAACTTATTTTGTCCCAAAGCTGGCAGGCCTGTGTGAGGGAAGACTCTCTAATCAGATGATCCGAGACACACTTGGAGGTCCTTGAGACCGCCAGTGTGATCATGATCTCGGGAGGGGAATGGCCGTCACTTGCGAAACCGAAGAAGGGCGTTCAAATATCCGTGGCTGACGAGGAGGCCAAAGTCAAGCGGCAGTCTCGATCCATCACCGACGCCCTTCTGTGCCGCGGACCCAGACTTCCGACAATGCTCAATCATGGTCAGGAGGCCATCCGTCCAGTGGACGACGACAGTCTTGGATGCTCTGTCGGCTTCGGTGTTGTCTGCGAAGAATGCCAGGCGCGCAGTATCCCGGTGAAACCATTCGGCCTTTTGCTCAATCACTGGTTGTAGTTTGCCCAACGCTTCTTCGGCCAATTTATTCATATCGGGGTCGGGAACGTCGGTGAAGAATTCCAACAGTGTGACCGTGGCCAAAGTGAAAAAGTGAAGGTCGAGAAAGCTCAGAGGTGAGGTTCCGGCAGATGCAGAGGTGCTAGAGATCAACGCGTCTGCAAGGTCGACGGCCGGCTGCAACACATTGACGGGATGAGGCAATGGCGAGGATCGCGACAACAACAGCTCCAAGAACAATCTCATTCGACGAACAATGGGGACGGCCGCATGCATGTTGGGGGTCTGTCCGACAATCTCGGCAAAGTGTTGTCGGAGAACGAGGTTCTTTGAGATGACGTTGAGCCTGCTTTGCGGTTCACCGCCATCCTGGATCATGGTGGCGACAATGGCGACGAGATTCGAGGCGCGAGCAATGAAGGCGGCCTCGTCGGGCATGGTCGATGCATCATCCGTGTGCACCACGAACACGTCGAGCACGGTGAAGTCGCCAATGCCGACGCTGAGCGCGTGGAATTTGGCGAGCGTACACACGGCATTCCAAGCACGGCGCAGGAGCTGGAGGAATTGATCTTTGTCAACCATCGAGGTGTGCTCGTGCTTGGTCGGGTATTCCCTCTTCAGATGGATGGCGAGGTCGATGCTTTGCTTGATGAGCGCGGTGCGTGAAAGACTGCCATTGGTGATCCGGCTCATATCGGAATCCGATTGCAGCGCGAGGAGGACATATGTCCAGAGGTAGGCCAGATTCTCGTCATCGGCGCGCTGGGCCGGGTTCTCCTGCGCTTGCTGCCACAGAAAGGCCGATAGAGCGTCAAATGTACCAAACTTGACGTCCGGCCCGGTCGGGCTCTTGGCTGGATGACCTTGGTCGGTGCTGCCGTTTTCCCCATTGACCGTCGGCGAGGTTGAAGCCGGCAACGTATCCATCACGGCCGTAAAAGCGTGTTGGACGAGCGGACTTGACGTTTGCAGGACGCCGAGGACGGTATCGGCATCGGGCAGGAGGGGAAACAGAGGGTGGATGGCGTCGTAGTATCGGTCCAGTCGCTCGGCATCCAGTCTCAACGGCTCGACCTGATCGTCCTCGTCCCGCTTCTGACGTTTGGCCGGCGGTGGTTCCTCGAAATCAGCCCAGAAAGGCTTGGAGTATTCCGGGTATGTGACGGGCGGCAATTGTTGGTCTGGAGCAATCGCCACACTGCCTCGATCTCGCGGTCGGAATCCAGGCGTCAGAGGAAAGTTCACGCCCCAGCCGCCCACACTGGGCATTCTGTCGCGGTGAAACTCGGACTGCGCAAACGGGTTGCGTGTGTCCGAGAAGGAATAGTTGCGCTTCAGTGAGAGGCCATCTTCAGGAGAATAGGCGGGGTCCGGATATGCGCCTGCGTTGGAACCGGTGTCGAGTGACGGTCGATAACCTGGCTGACCAGACATGGCCAACTGGAGAGACTCGACTTGCTGGACCCGCTCTGATAGCTCTTTGATGTACCTACACGGCATCAGCGTCCGGCGAGGCCGCATGCGAAGCACAGCCAGTCACATACCCTTTGCTGGGCCCACGCTTCATGGGCACTCGGCTGTACTCACAGGTCAGTCCAGCTTTGGCGCAGTTGGAGCATGTCTTGACGGTGCCATCTTCGGCCGCGGCGTCGCATTTGACCTGGGTCCTTGTCAACAATCCAGCCAGCACAGCACTCGGCGGCGGATGGCCATTTACCTTTTTCCGGCGGCACTCATCGCACGCTCTCGACACTTTGGACCTCTTCCTCTTTGCGCTTTCGCCGACCGCCGTCCCCTCCGCGACATCGTCGGTACTGGCACGATGTCCGGGAGATGCAAAGCTTTGCTGATGCGGCGTCTGGGGAGGTGCCATTCCCGCCGCGCTGGAGCCATTTGTGCTCACATTCATCGCATGGACCTGGCTGCTTCTCGACACCGCCATGCCGCTATCTTCCAGCTGGCCGCCCATGCCCGGCGGTATGTTTTGCGCATATTTGTACTCATTTGCCATCGTCAGCTCTTGATCTATTGGATAATCGCCCGCCCCATGGGGATATGGGTACTGTGATGAAGGGAATGGCGACTGATTGTTCGACGTGAAGTTCGGGTTCGGATCCAGATCAGGTTGGTCGCCTCGATCTAAAGGCCGAGCCATTTCTCATGCGCACTGCCTTGACCGAATACCAAGTGCGACCGTGGTTCCGACAAGTAGGTGGTGGTGGTGGTGGTAGATCGAAGAGGTGAGGATCTAGCGGCCGCGGACAACGGTCTGGGCGCAGCGCGGGTCGCGTCCACCAGCTGCTCAAGTTGGCGCCCCTCGCCTGCAAAACAGCCAAACCTTGACCGACCATCCTCTAGCACCATACAGCTTCTGGTTGTTCGGGATCGAATGGCTTGTTGGTCCATTCATGTATCCTCTGGTCAGGAGGAAGGCGTCGAAAAGCCGAACTGGATGTCGGACGTGCCTTTACTCTCTGTAGTGTAGAAGAGAAAGAGCGAGTGTGGGCTGGCAATCACTCTCTTCCTTGGTGTCGACCTCTTTGCTACTATAGTCTGGTTGTATTGCTGCAATGGCTGATCGCATTGGACTGGTTTATTGCTGCGACGGCTGATCGATTGGACTGGTTTATTGCTGCAACGGCTGATCGATTGGACTGGTTTATTGCTGCAGCGGCTGATCGATTGGACTGGCTTATTGCTGCAACGGCTGATCGCATTGGACTGGTTTGATTGTTGTAACGGCTGGTCGTATTGGACTGGTTTTATTCCTGCGGCGGCTCGTCGCATTGGACTCGAATAGTTGTGCTCAGGTTGCTCAAATCTCCATGGCGTGCTCCGACTAGCCGCTGAACAAAGATGACCGCTCTAATGGTCATTGCTTGGAATATTCATCCACGAGCCCTGACTCAGCATCCCTTTCCACGACCGGACCCAGCAGAAGTGGTCATGGCAAAATGTAGGTGCGCAGGAGACAGATTATCTGTCAATCAACAACAAAAGCGAGGCGAAACACGGAGACAGGCTTTGGCGTTTAATTCTCCCGGAGCCCTCCGCGTTGAGGCACTGGTTGATTCATTTGGCTGTTGGCTGTTTATTCATGGGGCTCAATCAAGTTCTATACTCATATGATGATGCAGAGGGTTCTTCTTTTGCTTCTCCCGGTGTCCTCATTCATGCCCATTTTTTCAGAGTGCTCCGCCGAACGCCATCTGCGCCGTAAACCTGAAGAACAAGTTCAGAGGCCATCATCCATTCCACACGTGCCAGGTGGTACCCGAGCCTGTCATAACATGCCGCTTCCGTTTCCCAATGCTGCAGTTGTTATCGTCAAGCACCCCCAAAGATAAATGATCTCTGCCTGATCCCACGCAACAAGCCGCGCTAAGCACGGGAGTCACGGCCGGGCAAGGCATATTTCTTCTTTCCATCGACGGTGCTGCGTGTTGATGAGGTCATGTTCTTGTTAGCAAGATGCGATGCTGAGTGTGCGGCTGGTGGCCCCTTTCGGCAGCAGGGCTTGCTTGCCGAGCTGAACCAGAAAGTTCTCGGACCGCCAACCGCCAAAGTGGAGTTTCCACCCCTGGACCTGGTTTGTCTGGTTTGTCCGGCGGGGTGAAGGACTCCTGGTGCAGGGGACCGACCATCCTTTGTCCCGCTCGCGGTCTTTTCCTCGCGGTCTTTCCTCGCAGTCTTTTCGTCGGCCCCCCGCCCCCCCTGCGGCAGGCTTCTCGAAGCGATTGGTCGCTGCTGACAACGTGCGCAGCTTTTTGCAACCTCGCTCGACACGCCCCGCTGTGTCGCGTCCCTGCATTGCGACCGCGAAAACACGGGCACAGCGGGCCTCCGGCTGGCCCGGCCGCCCCGGAGTGCGCGAATTTCCCTCCTGGCCGACAGAAAAATAATTAATGTCTCAAGCCGGGCTCGGTAGGGAAGGGTTAATTTATGCCTCAGGCGCCCGGTCAATCATAACGCGCTTTTTGGTCATCGAAAATCCAGTTGGAATCGCTTCCATTTTCCGCCCATGACTCCGCAGCGGGGGCATCCGCGACGCATCGGCGCGAATCCTGGTTGGGAGGTGTTGACGACGGGACTGCTGATGATCTGTCCCACGCAGTCGCTGCAGACGCCACAGATACACTCGGTGCAGGCGAACGCGTTCTTCAGCAACCAGGGCCGGCCGCACGATGCGCAGTAGATCTCCAACAGATCCGATTTGCTGCCGAACGAACTGGATTGAGAGTGCTGGTAGGGGTGGGGGTGGTGTTGCAGCGGGCTAGTGTTATCGTTGGACGAGGCCGATGTTGGCAGCCCTGAGCCTGAGATGTGGAAGATCTGGCCGCTGCCGGAACCTGTGCTCTCGACCGTCTCGACAGAGGGAAAGGGCTCGGGATCGTTCGGGCCAAGGGCCTCTGCGGGTGGCGGTGGCGTCAGGGCTCGCTGTAGCGGAGACGCGCTGTACTGGTGGTGCTGCTGTTGCCGATGGCCCAGAGGTCGGAAACCGGGCGGTAAGGATGATCGCTTGTTTGTGCCTCCACTGTCCGCGGCGGACAGCCTATCTGTCGAGGACGGCGGAAAGTTTGGCGATTGTGGCATCTGTTGTCGGCGCCAAGGGCGTGTTAGCAAGGTTCATTATCGATAGCCTAACGCAAAATAATAAATGAGGAGGTTGGTGTACACATTAATTAATAGGGTGCATAAACTTTTGTGGCAGACCCCCCCCTGGGGATCCAGCCGTGGCCTGACCCTCAGCGGGCGGCGGCGGCGGGCGGAGGGCAATGCCATGAATGGCCACAAGCATGACCACGGACAGTGGTCGTGCCTGGCAGCCACACCCACCCCCTTCCGTGCCGGTGTCAGGACGGCGTGAGAGCAGTAGCAGTAGGAGTGGTGGTGATGACAGTGGTGGTGGTGGTAGTAGTAGTAGTAACAATGACAATAGAGTAGTACAGAGTCCCCGGTGGCCGGCCCTTCTACAGAATTTCGATCTCTTGACAGCAGCATGTAAACAGAGGACAATCGAAAAATGTCGTCTGACTTACGGGAGTGAGATCACGGTCATCGTCAGCGTCGGTCGCGGTCGTCGCAGCCTCGATCAGATCTTCCCATCTTTTGCCTTGGACCCACGCGGCCGTCGGCGGTTCGGCCGACAAGGCCTTGCGTCCTTCGACGTTGAGCCGTCGCGAGAATTCCTTGGCCGAGAAGTCCCTAGATTTTCCGCGCTCGTGCTTGCCTTTGCGCGCATTTTGCCCCATGGACGGTTTCCGGGGTCGCTGGAGTTTGTCGCGCCGCTGGATCGGCGGGAGGGAGGAATACCGGCTGGACGGCGATTGCAGAATGGAGGGCAGCAGCTCGCGTGGTCGGCTCGTCTGAAACGGCGGCAGCGTGTCTTGGTGAAATTGAGCCCGGATCGAGGGCAGTTCGAGGCCGGTCTGGTCACGTTTGTAGTCGACGTCCGAGTACACGTCCTGCCCGGCGGCCATGAGCCCAACGTGCTCCGCCGCGGTCGCCGGGCGGCGGGAAAGGTGGGAGGAGGGACTCACCAAGTCAGAATCCCAATGGTGCAGTTGCGTGAGAGCGACGGCGGCATTGGCCGCGGCCGGTGGTTGTCCCTCCAGCGGACCGGAGACTCCTCTGGCGTAGGATTCAGGTTCGTGGGCCCCGGCTGCAGCGTCCCAGTGAGCAAGAGAGCGGCCATGGGCCATGGGGGCAAAACATACGGGGACCTCGACGAGGGGGGAGGCCGGCCGCCGGCGGAGGCGGTGGTGGTCGCCGCGACGGAGGAGTGCTGATCATCAACTGAAAGCTTTCTTCGGTCGCTGGCAGCTTAGGAATGTAGTAGTCGGGGTGAGCACGTCGAATGTGCTCCTGCATCGACCGATACCGTTTTTCCTGTGTGGTCGAGAGTCAGCCATGGGCCGCGGCCGCGGCTCCCCAGGGCAGGCACGAACTCCAATGCACCGCTTCCGACACTGTGACCCATCTTGATTGGTGAGAGGACACACAACCTCATTTTCTGTATCCGTCGACACGAGAAAAGAGCTGGTGAGGGCAGCTTTGGGCGGCATGGCCTTGTCCCTCGACCGCAGGAGGAATTAGGAGGGAGTGACCAAGGTCGGCGGCATCGATCGGAGTGCCCGCACAAGCTTGGCTGATCAGCTCAAGCAGCAGAAGCAGATCCGGCCCGGTGGTACATGATTATCGGTCGACTCGTCGTCCAGCTCGCGCGCAGGCGGATGTTGAGCAGATGATGATGCAGGTAGCAATCGTCGTCGTCGCCGCCGTCGTCTCACCGGGTCTGCGGAACAGGAGAGGAGAGTGCACGTCGACAGAGTGGAGGGTGCAGGAGGGAAGCTGTTGGGCGTGAGGGGCAGAAGCTCTGGAGCTTTTATCGCTGCTAGCTCTTGGGATGACTCTGTGGCCACTAGCTAACCTGTCGCTCCTCAGCACCAGCTCGCCTGGGCTCAACCACTACGCTACCAGCTCGATGTCAGTCCCTTGTGTTGCTCTCCCCATGACTGGCTGTCGCCCTCCCACGCTTTGGCGACCGTTCAGGCACTGTCCAATCACCCTGACACGCCAGCTCACAGAGTTCCACACACTTTGCCGACAGCTGACTGGCCAGGCACCGAATGCAAGGATGGCTATCGACATGTGCGGTGAAAACCATCATCCTACACGGCCAGTATTCTGTGCCTTCCACACACACTCTCTCCCTCTCTTTATTGATCACCGTGGTTGGCGTCTGAGAGCTGCCAGCCCGAGCTCAAAGTCGTTGCGACGTGGAGGTGTCATGTTGCAGACCATCGTCTTGCCCATTACCGTGAGACCTGGTCTGTCAACATTCTCGTCTTCCTCTCCTCCTGGTTTCGCCGGCGAGCGGTCGAACTGAGTGTTCTCAACCGATCCAAGATATTGATCGCATCGTATGCCTCCGATAAAAACCCATCCTGCGGCCGGAATACGACAATTACTGAGGTCATAAGCTGGGAAAATGGGAGCTCAATGTGACTTCGTTCGGTCACACCACCCATCGTTGCTCTGCTGTTTGCCACTGAAGACGCCAGCCTCGAAACCCGTCCGGGAAAGCACAAACACCGTCTCAGAAAGCCGGTTAGACGGATGCAGACGAATGCCAGTGGACAATTAGCCTCATGAGCCTGTGCACCATGTGCAAAATAGGGAGATGACCGGCTGGACACTTACCTGTTGTAAGTATCGAGAAAGCATTTCACATGATTCAGAAGATGAGAATAAAAGGAGTAGAACTTGAAATGCTCGCCACTTGTGTGGAGCACTGTCAGGAATGCCCTCACTCACTCCAGTCTGCTTGACGTGGAGCGTCGAGATTGAATTGGGAAATTTTCACCAAAGTTTATTGAGCAGGAGTCTCACAGGACTCGGTACCCTTTTCTCTGTGACTTCCTCTAAATGTGACTACCTCCGTCTGTGAAGAGCCGTCTGGTGTTGAAGTATTCATCACCATAATATATATGAAGTCTATGGCCAATCTCTATGATCAATAGACTGATCGGAATGCTTTCCTGGGAGCGACCAAATGGTCCCAATCATCGATCCGATCATTCAACACGAATTCACCAGTCACTTCAGCTGCCGGTCCCTCTGCTCCCTCCCCCTCCCTCCCCACCAGCCTCGCTCGACTCCTTTCCTACAGCAGAGACACTATCCGGATGATTCATGCTTGTTTCGATCCTTCTCAGAATTCTCGCGGGGTTTCCAGCCGCGACGTGAAAAGCAGGCACATCCTGGTCATGTATCAGCACCCGCACGCCCGCCACGGTCCTCAAGTGTACCTTAGTCACAACACTGCCGGCGCCGATCGTCGCGCCCTTTCCGATCGTGACGCCAGGCAAGACGATGACATTACCACCGAGCCAGCAGTCTTCACCGATCTCGATCGGCTTCCCAGTCTCGGGACCGGAGGTGCCGTTTCTGACGGCCGGATCCAGCGGATGTGTGCCAGAGTAGAAGCTGCAATTGGGACCGATCAATGTCCTGGCTCCCACCGTGATGGGGCACGTGTCGACAAAGGTCGAGTTCCAATTGAGGAAAACTCCTGGGCCGAGCCGAATGTTGAATCCGTAGTCCGCCCGGATGGGTGGGCACACCCATGGATCCTGCTCAAAGAGCTGGTCGTCGTCCTCCTGCGATGGCCGTCGAGGGGGTAATGGCCGGTTGTCGTTGGTGATGCTAGGGGGGGATGAATGAGAAACAGCTGACAGAAAGATGTAAAAGCAACCGGAACGACAACCAACAAATCATCTTGCTCGACTTACTCTCTCCACAGTTCTGTGAGCCGGCGGCGCGTCGGGTCAGCAGTCGTGTTGAACCTGTCGCATGCGTGCTTGCACCGATCTCGAACAGCAACAAGCTCGGGGATAAAGGCGTGGTAAAGCTCGCCTCGTTGGGCTTTCTGCCATTCGATCGCCGTCTCGGCTTTCTGCCAACGAAGCGAGGTGCTCATGACCTGCTGCCTGCCAAATCACAGCGCGAGATACGGTAGACAGGATTTCAGATACTCAGCTGAGCCAGGTGCGCCAAGGACGGCAGGAGCCGGGTCACTGGCACGTGCCCCTCCCCTCCCTCGCCCTTGATTTCGTGCATTTGATAATTCAGGCTGGCGGCTATGGTTCTCCAGGTATGCTTTAGAGTCACCGCAATTCTTTGAAGGAGTTTTGGGAGTTCTGCATCGAATCATCTGCATCATGCCTCGTCGTCTTGGTCAGATCGCTTGAGGTTCACTGGACCGCGTTCTCTGTTCATCATCGTCTGCAGCGTCGCTTTCTGCATCATGTCGGACGCCTCTGAAACCGGCTCCTTCTCCCGTCCCCGTGAGCGGGCAGGTGAACAGCCGGAAAGTCGCCAGAATGGAGGGCCATCAATGTACTTGTCTGCGGCCACGATGTACGTCAATCCCCAGTACCTCCCTGGTGGCCCCAAATCACTTCCGGGCATCTCCATCCGGGCCTTTGGCCTCGGTGTCGCTCTGGGAGTGTCGGGCCTCCTCGCGGCGGAGCTGGCTTTCTGGGGCTACGACTTGTGGCGAGCACCATTCTTCATTGCGACGCTCGCGGTCTTTCATTACCTAGAGTTCGATATGACGGCGCGATACAATCCACCCGACGCCCGGGTGTCGTCTTTTCTCTTGCTTTCCAATGGTTATGCCTACACTGTGGCGCATGTGACGGCGATGTGTGAACTCGTTCTGCGACACTGGCTACAGTCGAATCACAAGCCCGCGTGGCTAAGTCTTCGGTTCAAAGTACCGACGCTCCTGCCAACGGTCCCTTCAGCGGTTCCCGTGGGGCTGGGCATCACACTCATCCTCCTCGGCCAATGCGTGAGAAGTGCGGCCATGAAGAAAGCAAAGACCAACTTCAACCACATTGTCCAGTCGACCAAGAAGACGGATCACGTGCTGGTGACCACGGGCGTCTATGCCTTCTCCAGACATCCAGCATACTTGGGCTTTTTCTGGTGGGGCCTCGGGACTCAACTTTTGCTGGGGAACCATTTCTGCTTCCTCGCTTATGCGGTGGTGCTGTGGAACTTCTTTTCCCATCGGATCATGCGTAAGACCACCCCCAGGCCGTTTGTGGTGGGGGACTGACACATCTCCTGTAGACGAAGAGCGGCACCTGGTATCCTTCTTTGGTCAGGCTTACTTGGACTACCGCCAACGAACTCCGGTCCTGATCCCCTTTATTCGGTGAAGGGACCTCGGCGAAATGGCGAGACCAGTTCCGCCACGGGTTCCTTCCGCCGTCACCACTGGACGGTTTTCGAAGGTGCCCGAGCTTTCCTCAGTTAGTGTCCGTCCGGCTTCTTTCTTTTTCGCTTGTCGTCTCTATCCCTCGATCCGATCACGGCCTCGGACGTCTCCACCTTGACCGGTGAATAAAAAGGCCTCGGTGCTTCCCGCAGCCAGGGAACGTCAATGGCCTCGAGATTTTCTCTCACGAAGCTGACCAACGCGGCGGCATCGGGAGCGGCCTCCTCGAGACCGAGGACACCTACCCGTGGTTGATGTAATGCCCGGGCCATACTGGCTTCTCCCTGGGCTGACAGCTCGATGAGCCTGATACCGGGTGGATGTGGTGCCGACGTCGCGACCAAGACGGGCAACGACGTGGTCATCATGTCTGGAAGGGACTGGCGTGAGACAAAGACGGCAGCAAGTCTCGCAGGTTGGCCTTCGGTGGGCGGAGTCTCCGGGGGTGCCGTATTTAATAAGATTGCAGGTCTGGAGAATTGTGATAGAGCCTCCAGCCTTCGAATGGTCGAGTTGAACCCGACCGTCAGGTGATGGTACAGGTCGGGGATCTGGGCGGTCTCGCGTGTCGGTTCTGGTATTGTAGGATGGACATTCTTCTTCCGTTCCTGCTTCTTCTTCTCCTTCTTTCGTCTTCCCCCCGCCTTGGAACCGGGGACATGGTCTCTTCTGTAATCGCCGATCGGTTGGAGGAGGGGTAGGAGGAGCTCAAGGATGGCCCGTTCGATTTCAGACGAGATTTGGGGCCTGTGGGGACATCAGTCCGACTCGGCAAGAATGGCCGTCAATCGGTTGGCATACCACTGCGGCTCGGGGAATGGTGGTGCCAGAGTGTAGACCGTCTTCGTCTTTTTGTCCATGCCGCTGGGGCGTGTGCGACAACAGATGGTAGCGTGTGCATGAGCAGAAGGCAGGGTGTGGCATGACGTAGCCCGAGAGAATGGGTAACTTTAGGCTATACTCACTGAGCCACGCGAAACGCGTTGCCGAGAAAGTCCCACTACATGTCCATCTTATGACAGCCTGGTTAATTGCAAAGACTCGATCTGTATCAAATCGGCCGCTGTGTCTTTGAGACGGCCAGTCAAGAGCCAAGGCCCGTCTTTGATTTGCCGGTGCTTTCTGTCTGATTCAGACCGTCCTCTGAATCGGTGTGCTCCTGAAGTCCAACCCCACCATCGAGCCCATGGATCGAGTGGGTCGTCTGCCATTTTCATCGGCAAGTCTGGCTCAGTGAATTTGCTTCAGAGGCAAATCTGGTGCAGGCACACGGCTTCACAGTGCTACCGCCTTGCTCCCAGTCAGCCAGACGAGGCCCCCGCTGTCGCTGCTGCTGCTCCTGCTGCTATCGCCTCGCTGCAGCCTTGACTGCCTTGCCAAGACTTCTCCCGCTGCCACGACATCCACCACCACTTCAGGGCCTGCAGCCTGACTACCAACATTTCGTGGATGTCCAGCTGGTGACCCTGGACCATAGGGGACGTACCAATGCCATAATTCTAACATGTCTTCTGCAATCTCGGATTCCTCCACACGAAACCGCAGCGAATCGGTGGAGGACACGGAACCCTCTGAACATGAGAGGAAACGTCCGCGCTTGAGTGAGAGTACAGCCGGCCGGGACTCTGCTGCTGTCTCCGATCTCGAAATGGAGTCCAGCCAGACACTGAGCATGCCGGCGGTCAGCGCCGATGACCATGAGGAAACTGCACCGAAAGAATCACCGCCGCTGCCTCCACGCACGACTGACTCGACCATGGTGACTTCTCCCACCAGCAAAGTCACCATCAATACACGCCCCCTATCCTCGCAGTCGATCATACAGCCTGCGTTGGATGTGGTTAATGACGCCAACCTCGACGCTGACCCGCCAGATCTGTCTCGGGAAGCAGGTCCGGCGACGGCGGCGACGGCGGCGCCGCTGGCGCTGGGAATCCCTTCTTCCCAGCAGGCTTCTGACTCTATCGGCCCGGAAACAATCTCCATCCCTTCGTCACCAACCAAAACCCCCGAGATTGAAATTGCCGAGGTGGAAGACTACGAAGACGACGACGACACCTACAACAACAGCAACAACGATGATCATCCTTCTCGAACCAGATGGACTGTTCGGATCGGTGTCGGCTCCTCTGACCGCCAATCGATTTTGCCGGCGCATGTCTACCGAACGTTTCCGTTTGCCCACGAAGAATCGGCGGGCAACACCCGGCGGATCGTGTTACGAATGATGGACATATTTCAGAATGCCGGGCCCAACGATGGAGAGATTTTTCGACAAGTCAAGAATTGGCTCACCGAGTTCGTCTCGATCTGCGATGTCTTTTCACCCAGGCTCGTGGAGGAAGACCGTGACTTCTGGATCCGTCTGCCGGACCTCGTCGAAGGCCTCCTGAGACGGGAGGCCAACGCGCCGGCCAATGCTCGCACCGAAGACTTGGTCGACTTTTTCGTCGTGTACGGGCGGGTCGCGAAACTGGTCATGGACTATGATACCCGTCTCTTGCAGACCAGCCCCGACGAGGCGGAAATGAAGATTTTGAAGGGCTCCGGTCTGCTCTGCACAACCTATCTCCAACCTCTGATGTGGATCATGCAATTCCGGATCCCTTTCTACACCGCCTTACGACGCTCCCATAGTTTCGATGTGGCCGAGTTTTTGACCAGTCTGATCGACAACCTCGCCGACCCTACCCGTGTGGGTCTGATGCCAGCCATGTCCAACCTTCTGCCGGAACTGGGTGCCGCCCTGGCCCGGAAACCGGACCTCTTTACGCCATTCAACCAGATTCTGCAGATTGTCGGACAAATGATCCAGCCGTTCTTTTTGAGGGTGAGTGGCGATCTCGTCTTTCGACAGGCGGCATTCGCACATCTCGACAGCATTAGGGATGCCGCCGCCGACATTGTCATGAAAGCAGACGCCGTCCTGCAACAAGCCATTGTCAAACAATTTACCTGGCTCAACATCGACACCGGATCCAAGTTGGTCGATCAGATCAATTCGCTGATGATGACGATTGCCGTCGAAGTGCCTCGCATTGGACAGGACATCATCTCCTCGGCCGGAGTGGGCTTCGTCGATGCCGATCTGACCGACTTACCCAGCACCATGCAACAGGCGTGGAAGTTCAAGACGCTTCGCAAGTTCGTGACCAGTGGACGAATGGAACTCCGCGTGTACGGGATCGAGGCCATGTCTACTGACCTGGTCGGTGTCTGGAACGAGTATATCAACGGCAAAGTCGACGGCACGAGACATGCGCTGGTGCAGTTTCTGGTCAAGTTCATCCAACAGACCCAATTGATCAACTACATCATCGGGGTCGATTCACACCCGCAGTTGATACAGCGGAGTGCCAATATCGTCGGCTTTCTCTGCGTCGCGGGGGTGTACACCGACCGTGACACCGACACGATCTGGCGCACTGTGCTTGAAAGCCAGGATCCCAGAACGGTGTCCGAAGTGTTCCTCCTCTTGCAGCGCACTTTCCAAACGTACGATCTCCCAGCGTTGTACTACCTGTGCCAAAAACTGGTCGACCTGCCCTTTGGACGATTCGACCCCAATGTGTTGAATTTCACCCTCTCGCTTTTCGAGAGCATCAAGACCAAGACGAGTTTCGCCATCATGGGCACCCGACAGCGGGCCGATCCCATCACCCGACAGTTGTGTGTCAAGCTGCTACGAGAAGCAAACTCGCCCGACTTTGCTCACCTGGAGCAATCCTCGCTCATCCGACGGGACATTACCCAGCAGCTCAAAACCTTCCTCAACCCACGAGCGGAGCCGTCACCGCTGTCGATCGACCAGGACGAGCAAGATGCCATGCTGAATGAGATCTCGAACAATCTCCGGTTGCACAACGATTATGCCTGTGGCGACGTTCAGATCATGAACTGTATATTACCCCTGTTGAAGAGGGACACGATGTTGGACCTCGTCCACAAAACTGACTTTACCAATTTGCTCGTCGCCGACATTGCCCATCTGAAGGATCAGGTGCCGGCCGAACCGACCCGCTCACTCACCGCGCTGGAGCTCGGCTACGAGATCCGGACGATGGCATTGTTCCACCTCATTCACCTTGTTCCCGATACTTTTACCGCCGACCTCATGGATCTGCTGTGGACATCTCTCTTCACGGCCCACCAGCTGCCCCAGTCGGTCCATACCCGTGCCTGGGAGACGCTGACCAATGTGATGAAAACGAAGCCTTCCAAGGACCCCAACCCTTTTCTCGACCAGATCATCGACGAGTATTCGCAGCGGCTGCGGCCCAGTGATTACAGCAAAGCCGTTCTGGAGTTTATCAAACATTCGGTCGCTTACAGAATTCGGTATAGCGCCCAGACGCTGATGGATTCCGAAGATATTGTGTCCATTCCCGGTGTTGATCGCGTGTGGAGCATCATGCTTGAAGCACCGCCAAATACCGTCGAGAATGACGCGACCGATTTTATCATCCGCCAGTATCTGGACAGCCCCTTGGTCACGCGACGCCCCAAGGCGATCATTGACGCCACGCATCTGTCCTTGGTCGACCGCTGCGTCCAGCAGGTGATTGCGTCGGCCACCCGGCTGAAATCCTTCACCGACGGTGCCGTGAGCGGTGAAGACGAACCGATGGTCATCATCGCGTCGGAAGAGGAGATTCGCGCCGAAGAACTTCGCTTCGACCGCTCCTTGTTGTTCTTGAGAAGGTTCCTGGAGGGCATGAAAGCGCGACCACGGTACAGTCCTGGACCGACCCTGCAGCCGAAAAGCCTTCCCGATTTTCCGGGAAAGAAAGGAGACACGATGGAGATTACGATCCAGATCCCGGCGAGCAAGTACGTGAGTGGAACGTTGCACAGAGTGACCGTCGGCTGTGACAGTACCGGAGCCGAGCTCTGGCAGTACCTGTCAGACGTGAGTGGCTATGCGGAGCCCACCGTTTTCCATCTCGGCCAAAAGATGAATAGCCTCAAAGAGGAGACCACTTCTTTGGCCGAGTTGAAGCTGGCATCGGGCCTGGTCCTCGTGCACAAGACTGTCGACACACCTGAAATCGTGCCATCAAATTCCACTCGGGCCGCGTCTCCGGTTGACAACAAAGTCATGCATCATTTCGATGACTTGTATGACTTGTTGGAAGCCGATGGGCGATTGTCGAAGGAGGTGTACAACTTCCTCAGCCTCTTTTCCGCACAAACCGAGGTTATTCGGGTCGTCCGGTCCATGACGAGCCTGCCCGAAGATCTGCTTCCGCCCGGGAAGCCTTACAAGCTCTTGTACTGTGCACAGGCCTTGAGATCCTGCATTGAGGACGAATCGTTTAGCATCAACCCCGATACGGAATTTCTCGTCTACAGCGTTCACACCATTGTCGCAATTCTCCCCAAGCTCGAGGTCAGAGGCTCCGGAGACAGGCTACATCTGTCAATTGCTCATGGACTTGTTGAGGCACTGCTTCTGGCCCTTCGCGCCAAAGTCCCGGCCCAAGTGTCGCAGAGTTACATTTCGGACCACAAAGAATTCGTCACCCAAATCTCGAGATTGTTGGCCTGCGGTCTCCAATGCACGGAACCTTCGTCGGAGCAATTGTCGCCGCAGACGCTGGTCCGGACGGCCTTTGAGACCTGCATTGAGGCGTGCCTCCATGACGAGAGGATGTGGGACCATCTGGACTCCAATGCCGACTTCCAGTCCCTCCTTGCGACCGCTTTCGTGGATGATCCAAGGTACGAGGTCCGCCATTCGTTACCGGAGGTCGTCGTTGGCTTGACGGGGGGCGGGGGCACTAAACTCAACCTCAAGTTCAACGACCCGCGAGCGCCGCGTTCTCGCTTTCCATCGACGGTGATCGAGTCGTGTCTGTCCCATTTGTGGACTTGTCTGGTCGGGTCCCTGTCGCGCGCCTGCCAGCACCCCGAAAAATGTCAAGCCATGTTCGAAGCCATGCTCGCCATTTTGAGACGAATTGGCAAATCCTTCTCTGCCGACACCGTCCGCCAGGGCTTTGATCAATGGACCGAACTGCTGCTGCATCACCAGCACACCGAGAACGTCGGTCAGCCGCTTCGAGACCATGTCGTGGTGTGCCTCACCAAACTGGTGGTCGAATGCTGCAAATTGCTGCGTCAAGCGAATGCCTTGCCACCTAGTCCCGGCTTCATTGAAGAGATCATCTCGCGGTTTTTGTTTCCACCGCTCTCGGAAACGGGATCATCCGCTGAACCATCCCAACTCCCCGTTCTCGATGCCGTCGCCCGCGAAAATCTTTATGGACTGCTGTTGATGTTGTGTCAAGGGCCTGAAGACATCAGCGTCATCGTCTCCAAGCTGAATGACGACCTTCTTCCCGCCGACTTTTTTGAGCCTAATTTCGGCCATGACCGACAAGCCCTCCGAACAGAGGTTGGCTATGCCGGGTTGAGAAATCTGTCCAATACGTGCTATCTCAACTCTCTCTTCTCCCAGCTTTTCATGAATGTCCAGTTTCGCGAATTTTTATTCAATGCCAATGTGCTTGATGAGTCGAGGCAGAGGCTACTTCTGGAGCTCGGAAAGGTCTTTGCGTACATGCAGAACTCTTACGAAAAGTCGGTCGATCCCTCATCCGCCGTCGAAGCGATCACAACCTACGAAGGAGAGCAGATTGACGTTTCGGTGCAGATGGACGTCGACGAGTTCTTCAACCTGCTCTTCGACCGATTGGAAGGACAGATCGCCGACCCGCAGGCCAGAGAGTTTTTCAAATCCATGTACGGAGGACATCTGGTGCAGCAAGTGAAATCCAAGGAGTGCGAACACATCTCGGAGCGCCTCGAACCGTTTTCGGCCGTGCAAATGGAGATCAAGGGGAAGGTGAGACTGGAAGACAGCCTGAATGCTTATGTCGACGGCGAGGTCCTCCAGGGTGAAAACAAATACTCGTGCACTTCCTGTGGCCGCCACGTGGACGCGGTCAAGCGTGCCTGTCTCAAGGACGTCCCGGACAATCTCATTTTCAACCTCAAACGATTCGACTACGACATCATGAATGGCACGAGAACCAAGGTCAATGACGAATTCCACTTTCCTGACACGATCGACATCGCTCCTTATACCCTCGATCATCTCAGTGATACCGGCAGGGCCACCCATCGGGACATGTTTGAGCTGACCGGTGTCATCGTGCATTCGGGCACGGCTGACTCCGGCCATTACTACTCTTTCATCCGTCAGCGACCGTCGGTCAAGGACAAACAGCATTGTTGGGTGCAGTTCAACGATCAGGATGTGACCGTGTTCGACGTCAATCAACTTCAGGATGCTTGCTTCGGTGGCACCGCCGGCGAGGGAAGTTTTTTTGGCATGCCCAAGTTCTACAATGCTTATATGTTGTTCTACCAACGAACTTCGAGCATTCAGAGGACGGAGCAACAGTACATGCAGCACGACGCCATCAATCCCGTCCGGCTGTCCTTGCCTTTTGAGATGGAGCAACACATTTCCCAACAGAACGAGATCTTCCTGAGGTCATATTGCCTTCAAGACCCGACGCATGCCACCTTTGTCCGGCAGCTTCTCGAGCGCATGCGCGTGGGGAGGGAGCAGGAGGAGGAGGGAGGCGATTGCACGACCGATGATGATCATCTGCTCGAGCGTCAAATGCTTGAGATGGTGTTAGAGTACCTGCGTCAAGTGTCTTCCCGGTGGAAAGAGGTGCCGTCATTCGAGGAGACCATTTCCCTCCTCACGCGGTATGCAGAGAGATGCACCGAGTGTGCCAAGATCATCACCTACTGGTACACGGGAAACAAAGTGATCGGGGACGTCATTGTCATGAACCCTTATCCTGTGGTGCGAAAGGGATTCAGCACCTTGCTTCAGGCTTGTCTGCTCCATTTGAACCAAGCCAAAGCGGCCGTGGGAACCGAGGAGGCCGACCCCGTGGGATTGCCGAAATGCTACGAAAAATACCTCCAAGCGTGTCTGGCACACTTGTCCAAGTTGTGGGATATTGTGACCAAATCGGGGCGCTGCTGGAATGAGTACTTTGGTGTTTTGAACTTCATCGTGAAGCTGGGACCTGACGAAGTCACGTTCACTCTCGATGAAGACTTTCTGGGAAAATGCATCGACATCGTCATGATACATCTGAATAAACCGGCCGAATTCCCGATTACGAAGAGATTGCGCGCGCGGTACACATTCTATCTGAATGCTCGCGACAGGAATCGTCCATTTCCACATCCCATCCTGATTCGGTTTTTGGTCAACATGCTGACTCGAGTGGACTACCACCAGCAGTCGAGCGGCGACTACCGTGCCGAGGCCGATAAGAAGGCCAGTCTGACCGTGTCGGAACTCGAGATTCTCGGTCTTGAACGCATGCCATACAATTTGGAATGGCTGCGACGCCTGATCGCTGGACGCCAGAATCCGAATGCAGGAGACCTGTTGGTGGCCCATCTTGCGGCCGACAGAAAGCTGGCGGGAGTGGTGTCGGCGACCATTGCCAAAGGCCTCAATGACCGGATGGTGAACATTGCAGTGTCCTTCTTGACCGCCGTCTTGGCTTTCTGCGAGTCTTGCCGGTCAGAAAATCAAATCTCGGATCTCGTCCAGATCGCATTGGAAGGCATTGGCACCATTGGCCTCGATTACGGAAAGGAATACTTTGATTTTGTTCTCGCCTTGCTGAAGACCGAAAATCAGAACATTGGCGCCGAACGGGGATTCTTGGATGAGACCGTCTTGCAATATGTCCAGCACTGGGCGCCTCCCTTCCTGCTCTCACCCAACGAGATTCAACATGACGTCCGCGGTGACACGATCGATCTCTTGAGGCAGATGCTCTTTCAGCCACTCCAGCAAGCCGAGGCGCAAGATCCTCATCAGTATCGAGTCCTGCGCTCCTACGTCCAAGAGCTGGCCGTGGCCGCCCACAGCTATGCTCAAAATACATTCTTGAATCCGCGGAGCAGAGACTACGCCAACTTGCAGCCGGGCCAGGTGAGCCAATTGATTGACGTGGTGGAACACTCTCTGCAGTACTTTGAGATTGACAATCCCATCCAGGAGGAAAAGGTGAGCGAGATTCAGAACACCATGGCCGCACTGAGGGCCAGGGCTGAGGTCGCCGTCGAAACGTTGAGCACAGCCGAGTGGCAGGAGGGGAGCAGCGACATGGCGGAGCCCAGTGGTGCCGAGGAGTATGACGATCTGAGCCCCTGAACTTGACACTGAATGAGTGTTGTTGGCAATGGAACGGATGACAGTGAGCGAGGCGCAACGGATCTTGATCGTTCATTGGCTGGCAAAGGCATCTCGGAATGCGATCTGTGGCGCTCTCGACAAAGAAGATGTGTTTCATGAATGGTAATGGATGAACGATCATGACGCGATGCCATACAGCAAAGGAAGGAGCCTGCTTCATTTGTATTACCTGAGAGCCAAGCAGATAGAGCTTCTTTCCCTTTTGGTTGATTTTATCATGTTACTTCATAGGGGTGGTGGAGTGGTTGAATGGTTGAATGATTCAATGGCCCAATGGATCGCTAGACATTTGGTCTGCTACAGCTTGAAGGAAACGTGATTGCTTGACGATTTTCCTATTCTGTCGCCGCGGCCTATCAGGGATCCTTCCGGCGAGTTCTGTTACACTAAGACGAGGCGATTTCGGAATGGAAAAGTATGGCACCAGGATTGATCGAGTGATTGGCTTGATTTGCATTGAGAGATTGCTGGCTCGACATGAGTGCCAGCCCAGGCCGGATTGAAGTAAAGCAAGGTGAGCAGAGGAGGGCAGAGCCAGAACAGACAAGGCCTTGCACCAGGACACGAGGATGTGTCTCTCAGACGGCGAGCTCCAGCTCCAGCAAACCCAGCCACAACTCCGGCTAAAGTCGACAAGCCTGAACGCCAGTAGGCAAAGCAAATCTTGGTTCCAGGCCAGGAACGCCGTTCATGAATGCATAATGTCGGTCACAACCACGCCCCTATTCGTCCTCCCTTTGCCATCATAGAGTCTTGACCCTCATCCATTCGCCAGTGCCCACGCCCAAATTCAGGCCGTTTCGTCCCCACCATTCCCTGACCTCACCTTCTCCACCACCTCCGACGGCGTCTTCCATTGCCTCTTCGATGTCGCACGTCTTGTACTCGACTCTGAACCCCCATTTCCGACCGGCCTCCTTCCACCACTGTAGCACGCCGGCGTGGCCGTTCTTGGTGGCGCCGACAAGGACCTGATTGTCGAAGATCATCTTGGAGCCCTTGAAACTGTGCCACAGCTCCAATACCGCGACGTGGCCGTGCTGAGACGCCAGCCGGGCGACGCCGTCTTCGTGCGAGTATGGGATGCCTGAATTTTCCCACCAAGTGATCGATTCAGTGCGGCCCGATTGCGCGGCGAGAAGGATCGACTTGCCGACTTTCAGTGGCAGCTCGCGCGAGGTCCCCGTCAGTTTGTTGCTGTTTGCTCTCCACCACTCCAGCACTTCCACGTGCCCCTTGGCCGAGGCCGATTCCAAGGCCTTCTCCGTGTAAATCAGAGGGAGGCCTGAGTTCAGCCACCAATCGAGGACTTCGACGAAGCCGGCCCGCGAGGCGCCGTCCATGGCTTCGGGTCCATACTCCTTGGTGATGACAGCGGGACAATCACGCCACCATTGCAGGATGGAGGGTGAGTTGTAGATCAGAGACGCCTTGTGGGGCAGCAGAGCGAGGCCAAAGGACGTCCAGAAGATGTCTTTCTGGTGGAGGGCCAGATATGTCAGGAGATCCGTCATGCTGAAGCGGAAAATGAGCCGGCTCGCGATCGGGGACAGGGTCGTGGGTGATTGGGAGGATGCGTTGTTGGTAAAGTAGGCTCGGATCTGAGAGAGGGGTTGGGTCAGGATGGTATATTCCAGGGAGCGCGGTTTGGTCGACCCTGGCCTCGGGATCAAAGGGAGCCAGTCGTGAGGGACGGGGAGGTGGGTGTAGATCCCGAGCGCGGTGGCCAATTCCCAATCACCGAGGTGGTCGAGTATGTTGGTCCAGATCTCGAGGGGCAGTCGGGGTTTGGACGAGGTCGAGTTGGCCGGTGGGAGACGGGGCAAGGACGAGAGGAGTTTGGTGTGTGTGGAGCGGAGGACGGTTTGCGCTTCGCTATGGATGGCCTCAATGATCTCCTCGGGGCCATCCCACTGAAACTGAATTTCCGGCTCGCTGTCGGGTCCCCAAGGATTGGGGCCCGGTTGGGTGTGGTTGTGAGGGTCATCAACGTAGTCCCACAGCGCCGGCGGGAGGACGTGGACCCAATCCCATCTTCGTTGCAGTTTCGACAGTTGCTTCTTCCATATGGGATGTTTCCACTGATCGATACTCAACTCGGGCAGCATGACGATCCTTTTCGATGTGTCCCAACACCGCAAAACGTGCAGGATAATATCTGTCGTGTAACCGGCCAGCATGAGTGATATCATGCCGGCATCCATCACGATGAACAGCAGATCAGCCCACCGGGCCAGGCGGTGTCCCTGCATCATGACCTGATTTCGATATGGGTCTTGAGGCGAGTTTTCATACCATTGCACCTCTTCCACACTGATGTCTGAGTCCATGTACTGCTGAAACTCCACTTTTGAACTCTCTGATACGACCCGGAGAGTGAGATCGGGGTTTTGAAGGAGGGATGGTAGAACGTCCGGGCCGATCTTTTCGGTGAGGAAGAGCAGCGCGTTGACCTGGCGCCGATGGGGATGGCGTGTCTCTGCGCCTCCCATGCTGATGTCTTGGACCATCCGTCCAGCTTAGTTCCTTCTTCTTCCCACCACTCGTCGCAGCTGCTGCTCTCCCTTTAAATTCAGTAGCTCTCGTCGTTATCGATTGTGCGGCGGTCAGGCCATTCGCGAGGTCGAGATTGGGAGGCCAACGCGGAGAAGCCGCGAAGATATATGGAGCCAGCGATTCCACGAGAAGCGGTGAGTGCAACGACAAGGAGGGCAAGGTTCATCGGTGAGATCAAAGGCACGGACAGACAGAGACAGCCAGACAGCGTGTGGTCGATCCATCACGTTTCCATGTGCCACTCACTGACTCGCGAAAAGAAGAGCGATCCACTCCGATTCGCCACAGTGCGGCGATGATGTCCGAGACCCAGTCCAGAATGCTCATGGCCAATAGCTGACCGGATGCACACCAGTTCATCGACCTGACGGCGCCTGTTGCTGCTAAGAGAGGTAGCACGTATTCAGGATGAGTTATTCGGAATATTGTTAAATACCGTCCTCATCCTCTGTAGAGGGAGCCTCGGGTTCGGTGCCTTGAGTGAGGTATCGATCTCAACCGGTTGCTGGAAATCCCGCCTACCAACCCATGTGTACTCTTCCTCCATAGAGTCAACCATCACACGAATCCTTCCATCTACTTCCGGCCTCAAAAGTTCAACAGCATCACTCTCAAGGGACAAGCAACCCAAAGTCCACCAAATTCCTCGGCTTCAGAGATCAGAGACGACTTGTCAAGATGAGTCCGTCCACAGACGTCGGTTCCTTTGTCCGGCATCTACAATCATCCAAACGCATTGTCGCCCTCCTGGGAGCCGGTCTTTCGGCGTCCAGTGGGCTGCCCACTTTTCGGGGTGCCGGTGGTCTTTGGCGGACCTACGATGCGACCATGCTTGCAACACCAGAGGCTTTTGACTCGGATCCAGGTCTCGTCTGGCAGTTCTACTCCTACCGACGGCACATGGCATTGAACGCAAAGCCAAACCGAGCCCATCTTGCCCTTGCCGAACTCGCCCGCAGGAACCCGGACTTCATCACGCTCAGCCAGAATGTCGACGGCCTAAGCCCTCGAGCTGGCCATCCGGCGGGGCAGCTGAAATTGCTGCACGGAAATCTTTTTGATGTGAAATGCTGGGATGAGGATCAGTGTAGCTATATCCGTCGAAACGATTTCACGGACCCGATCGTGCCTGCATTGGCCCTTCCCGAAGACCAGGAAGCGGCTGCGGCGTCCACAGGCCGAGCACAGAACGAACCTGTGGCCAGTTCGGCACTGAAGGCCGCAATGGGTCAGAAGCACGCTCTGATCAAGGGCGCCGACATCTCGGACGTCAACGTGCCTATTCCAACCATCAAGCGAGAAGATCTGCCTCATTGCCCCTCATGCGGGAAAAACATGCTCCGGCCTGGAGTGGTGTGGTTCGGAGAATCGTTGCCTGAAGATGTCATGAGCGATGTAAACGAATGGTTCGGGAGACCTGAAAAGATTGATCTCATGCTTGTCATTGGGACCAGTTCCAAGGTCTACCCGGCAGCGGGATACACGGAGACTGCCCGCCGCAAAGGGGCCAGAGTTGCGGTGATCAACTTGGAGCGGGATGATGCAAGCCGGCTCACACAGAAGGACTGGTTCTTCGAAGGCGATGCTGCCGTGATTGTACCTGAGATCCTCAAAAGTGTCGTCGGCGAGATTGGAGAGTTTGATGAAAATGCCACCAGCCTATGACCAGATAATCATTAACGATGGACCGCTGGATCGGTGAGGAAGTTCGTGGCACATTGATCTATCATGAGAGATGCCGTCGTCCGGCCAGAATAGAGCCCACAATGAGGTCGAGGGTGACGAGGCTCTTCCATACAAGGGAACTTCAGATTAAGTATAATGACCGATGTTTGGATGGGGAATAAGAGGACTTCTTGTTCTTTCCTGGTATTTTCAGACAGCATGTTGCAAGTTTCGGGGTTGTGCAGGCCCAGAGCATGAGCAGCTCTTACGGCGACTCCGAGGTACATGAAAGCGGCATTGCGGCGACATGCCCCCAGCATGTAGAATGCCAACAGGAGAAAGACCTTGATCATTCCCAGGCTTGGATTTTCCAGCATGCCTGAAAATGCCACGGTTTGTGCCAAGGTCAAGCATTCTTTCTCAATTTTGGTCTGCACATGGCCAGAAGGAGCGCCTTGGGCACCAATCGCCAGAACTAAATTGGCGAGAGACGATTGCGACGAAGCTTCTTGAGGTGATGAATCCAGCATATCGACCAGGTCATCATTGCTGACGAAGCTGATCAGGCCCTTTGTCTTTGCATTCCGTCAGTACCAGCACCAGTCTCCCATGGACACCACCAACCGCAAGAGAGAAGTGACGTCCATATTGAAGCTTGGTTGCAGCATTGACCTCGAGATGAGCGTCAGAGTCTTCTTGGGGGGGTTTCTCCGCCTCCAACATCCAAGTCCCCTTTGGACTGTGAGTGAAGTCAGAGACACCCATGGAACCGGTGGCAGCATTTCGTATGAACTGTAGAAAGGCTAGCGACGCCGACGATCCCATGTAGACTGAGAGCTAGCCCGTCAGGTCCCAAAAAACATTGAGCGTTTTTGTGCCTGTGAACTATACCTCTCTCCCCTTGCGCATTGCTCAACAAACGCGGATGAGTCCTATGTCGTGCCTCTTCTGGAGAGTCTTCCTCGGCATCCACATCTGGTGAGGACTGACCATAATCTGAACGTAATGGCTGCTCCAAGGTCTGCTGCGGCCGTGAGGGTGGATCCGTCGGCTTGGGCTGTTCAAGCGGCAGAGCACCGCGCGGTGTGGTGACGGATGATTCGTGGCGGGCAGCCGCTGAGGCGAACGTGCAAGAGTTTGACATACCTCTTCTGATGCATTTCGAACATGGTAGCAAAGAATCACAACGTTTTTTGGAGACCCTGCACTGCAAGCATGCTTGGGACGCTCTGAGCCGGTTCTCTGGATTGACCTTGCGCCTACCCATTGTCTCTAGGCAAGATATCAACAGGGGCACCTGCTGTTGGGAACGCAGGCAGTGTTCTTCACTTCATGAGCGGTTGGCCTCCGGCACACCTTCATCACCATCGTAAGCAGCATCTTAGATAGCATCAATCAACCATCTACTCGGTGCTTGGTTCATCACCTGCGAGGCCGATTCAAAAGCAGCTAAGCAGGAGCGGCTTCTTCCTAGGCAAGTAATTAAGGGTTAGAAGTTCGCCGCTTACTGTGGGCGCCTGGCACAGTCGGCGTGTCCCGGGTCCTATGAGCGGACCGTGCTCAAATTTCCGGGTGCCGACGGACACATTTTGTCCGCCGCATTGTTCAATGGAAGATCGGAAAAGTCCCTGCGGATATGGTATGTCGGTAATGGGACTGCCCGCGGCCCGCGAAAGGACTAGACGCGGTCGTCAAACTGATAGAGAGCCGCAGGAGCAGACCTACCGAGCCTGTGGCGAGTTACCTTTGCGACCCAATAGTCAAATCATGTTTCCTATCAAAAGTGGCGACTCGGTACCGTATGAATATGCACATGGACTCTCACTGCAAAGCTGTTCCATCCCACCCCAGTCTGAGTCGAAGAAATTCTGCAATCGTTGCCAAAGTTCTTGCCATACAACCCATCTTCAATCATAGCAAATGGGATCCCAGGGGTGGAGGGCTCTTGATGTTGCCGTCATAGGTGGCGGTATTGGCGGCCTCTGCGCCGCTATTTCCCTTCGAAGGGCAGGGCACAAAGTGACCATCTACGAAAAGTCCAATTTTGCGGGTGAGGTTGGTGCGTCGATTTCGTGTGCCGCCAACGGCACCAGATGGCTGCATGAATGGGGTGTCGATGTTGCAAAGGGAGACCCCGTGATCCTCCGCAAGCTCATCAATCGAGACTGGAAGACTGGTGAGCCCGTGAGCGTCTATGATCTGGCCGACTACGAGCAGAAATGGGGATACGTGAGTTGTGTTTCGAAATTCTGGTCAGTGAACTAACATCGCTAAGGTTTACAACATGTTTCATCGCCAATATATGCATGCCATGCTGATGGAAAGCGTCGTCGGGGAGTCGGGCGGGGGCATCCCAGCAAAGCTCATTGTGAACCATAAGGTAATGAACACCCTTTTCCTCAAAGCTTCATATCTCTGATCGACCTGGATAGTGCACTGCGGTCGACACGGATACTGGAAGGGTTACCTTTGAGAACGGCGTCAGAGCCGAACACGATGTGATCATTGGAGCTGATGGCATTGGCTCTACCGTTCGAAACATCATTGGCATCTTCCCCGAAAAGAGACCGGCCGACTCTAGCTGTCTACATGCCAATGTAGAGACCCAAAAAGCCGTCGAGCTTGGCTTGGTGGATTACTCACAGAATAGTGCCATTGAATACTGGGGTGGCCATCACAACGTCAACAAAATTGTCCTTTCACCATGCAATGGAGGCAGTCTCTTATCGTATTATTGTTTCTTTCCTCGATCAAAAGGTGACTATGCCAGCATGAACTGGAATGAGGAGGCGCTTCTCGAAGAGCTTCTCGCACCTTACCCGGACTTGGATCGGCAGGTCTTCAAACATTTGGAGATTGGCATGGATATTAGACCTTGGAGACTATGGGTACACGAGCCTTACGAATGGTGGCAGAAAGGAGTCGTGTGTATCATGGGAGACGCAGCGCACCCGGTAAGTGGATCATTTAGAAGCTGAGGTCGCAAATGTCTCACTGTCGTGGCGTGACAGATGATGCCAGACCAGAGTCAAGGAGCATGTATGGCAATCGAAGACGCAGCCGCTCTGGGTCTCGTGTTCAACAAGCAGAACTTCAATGGCAATATTCGAGAGGCGTTGGAAGTATATGAGAGGGTGAGAAAGCCAAGAGCCACCAAAGTTCAAGCTGCTTCTGCACGAGCTCGAGAGAATATCCATGAGCGGATTGGTAAGAACGACCGCACTCAACTGATGGAAGACCCAGAGCTGACCGTGGAAAAGGTTTCTCCGATAATGTTGACAACCCTCGGTACAAGGTCATCGATGAGAAGAACAAGTTGACTATAGAGGAGATGAACACGTGAGTACCCGAGCTTTTGCAGGACGCAACTAACATCAATGTAGGTATGACATGCCGAGGGACGTGGCAGTGAAGTTGGCCGAAGCCCGTGCCTGAGCAACAGGCTTTTTCTGCTGGAGAACGAGCGGTGAATATTCTATGCTTCTAATTTTTCCATCTGAGATTTACTCGACAATGAGCCACTTGAGGCCTTCCTGGAAGTCACACCTGGGCCTTCGGTCGTCCATGACTGGATTGACTGGAACACGTGATTAGGTGTTCTTGCAAATAGCTATTCTATCGCCAGTATGGCATGATGATAAATCTGTGGATTACTCTCCTCAAGATGCGGCATGTATACGCACAGGAGAGAACGACCCAGAGTCCAACCTACACTTCTGGTGAGCGCAATACTATGTCTAGGTAGCGACGAGTTGCTCTTTTGGTCCTCATTAGGGCCTATGATTCAACCTCAAGGGACCCCGGCATAACTGCGCCTTGATCAATTTCTGCAAAATGCCAGACCCTCGGCCGAATCAGCCCTGCCAGCTTCGAGCCGGGCTCCTCTGTGAAGTGGATGTATTTGAAGTACGGTTCGAGCTGCTTCGGCGTATATGTTGGCAGCCGTGGTTGTTCGCGGTGAATCGTTTCTCGACCACTATTGATAAGGAGTAGAGGGGGTTCAAATGTACGCAGAACCCCACAGGTTGATCCAACGGCTGAACCCAAGTCGTGACCGGAAGGGTTCGCGGCCCGCAGCCTCCTGTGATCGGGCAGCACCAGACTTTACGATTACTCAATTGAGTCCCAGGCCATGTTTTCTGACATCAATACATAGATCAGATGAAAAGATCAAGTTTAAATGACTAACGTAAGCATGATGTTGCCAGGTATTGGCGAGAGCACAAGGAACATACTACGAGGACTGGCACAGCCTTATCAAGGTATCACGTGGGGGACACCACTTGAGCGCCGTCGCAGCGCCTCCTGTTCATAGCCTCTTCGGCGGTTCGTCGATGTCTCTGACAGGCAATACCGGCGATTGAGATAACCTCCTGACAACTCTAAAGAATTTGTTGAACTTTGAAGGAGCCGACAGGTCACTGGCCTGTTCAGCGAAATCAGCTGTCAGGACATGCTCATTTTCTCCTCATCTACGGCAACTATCTAGCTCCTTATATAGACATCTGGACTGCTGGGATCGACAGGCACCAGTAGGCAGCAGCAGTGCTATTGGTGACCTAGCAATCCTTGTGTTAGCATCGGTCAACTGGTCATCACTCCTAATTCACATGAAATTCTTGACCCTCGAATATGTGTAAATGATGGCAAACCTCTCTTATTTGACAGTACAAATCCCTGCTTTGACCATTCTCAAAGAGCCCCTCTGAGTCATGCCTATCTGGAATCGAGGATACCCAGGCTCATTACTCGAACGGTATCAGTGAAACGCAATGGCTTCATTCGACACTATAGAACAGTTCTTCAAAGGGCCCAGTGTCCAGGATAAAGTCTTCATCCAGCTGCATATCAATATCTCCCCAGTCGCTGTGCATCTCCCTATATCCGGTCACATGGACCAGTGTCTGCGCTCCTTCCGTCCTAGAGCCAGGATCAATTGCATTTGCATTAGCATTGGCGTTAGTTATAATGCCAGCAAGCTGCTCATCCCAATTACCATTCGCATTCCCAGAGCTGATATTGGGATAATGTTCGCCTGCATCGTTCGTATCCCGTGGAAAATCAATGGCCAGTATCTGGTCCATGTAATGCTGTACTGTGCGGCGCACCTCACTTGACACTCGATGGCGATACTTGTTGACGGCCTCGGAGAAACTGGTCAGTATCTCGTAGTAGAGGCGTGCCTGCGGGCTGACGGCGGCGATATCGTCGAGAACTTCACGGGCGCCTTCGAAGGAGTCTTCAATGTCCTTGCGGGGCTCCCCGGCGAACATGGAAAATCCGAGGACGAGACCTGCACCGAAGATCCAGGCTCTAAATGAACATATGTCAGTTACATGGATCATAAACATGTTTCTGGTTGACGGGGAGGATGAACGGGCGTTGGGGTGACACCATACTTGAGCAGACACAGGTTGCCGAAAGAAAAGTTCGACGCCTTGGCCTTCTGGCACATCTCGGCCATGTAAACGGCTGAGCTCACGCAAACCTGCGCTAACTTCGACACCTTGTTGTTCTTGATATTGACATCTGATGCTTCATCCGGATCACTGATAAGTTGATCAGGCGCTTTGCCACGAAGCCGGGACATCAGGTACGCAATCAGAAAGGGTCTGGTGATTAGGATCACTGCAAAATAATACACGCACGAAACGTGCATGTTTCCAGTGAGCAGTTGCCGATCTGCAGGGTCTAAGCCGGCTCCATCACGGGGGGTGGAAGTAAACTGACGTAAATTCGGAGGTAAAGCCCGACTCCACTGCCGGAGCAGCTCGAGCAGACCCTCGGCGGTAGGAACGTGAAGCATGTTGCCTTTGCTAAGTTTGGTGACTATGTCCTCCAGCAGCGAACACGCCCTGATGATCGCATTGAATGCTGATTGCGAATGTTGGGGATCTTCCTCGCTGGCTATCTCTGGCTGGCTTGTACCCTGCCGCACGATGGGTAAACTCTTGGGCCTCCCGAGGATGAAACTAGTGAGGATGTCGATGTTTCGGAGGCTATTCCACATCCTTAATCTAAAGCGGTGAATTAGCATAGGGGTAGGAGTTCGAAAGAATGATGTCGAGTCTTGCCTGATACAGCATTCATCCTTCTGGAGGTGCCTGTAGTTTGCCGAGTTATGGAGGCCCAAGACAATAGCGGCCTTCACAGCCACACCAAGATACATAGATGCTGCGTTTCTGTGGCAAGCCCCAAGCATGTAGAAGGCCAGAAGCAGAAAAAGGCGGACGGTGCTGAGACTCTGGTTCGTCAACATGTCCTCAAAGGCGACTCGTCGCGCACGACAGAAACAGCCCCTTGCAAAATGACAGGATGCGTCACTCAACCCCCCAGCCTGAGCACCAATAGCCAAGGCGACGTCAAGACCAGCTGCATCATCGCGTCTCACTGACGATGATAACGCACTTCCTTCAAGAAGCGACCTCTCGGCGATGAGGATGTCTATCTCATCTGCCGTGAAAAGATCGAGAAGACCGCTGGTCTACACGCGATATTAGTGACAGCGTCCAATCGTTCTTTGAGACATACTGACAGCTTCAAAGTAAGATTCTAGCAATGAATACATTTTCTCCGGTGTGGCATTCAGTCTGTCGCTTTCTACCTCGCTGACGTCCACTTCGAGCATTGTGTGATGACGCTCGCCATCGGTAAAGGACACTGAGCCCACATATGCTCTTATCGTTTTCCTCAAGAAGTGTAGGAATGACAATGATGAAGTTTCTCCCACGTAGACTGGAATGAATGCAAGTCAGCTTCCGGAGTGATTCAACATTTAGTGGGGAGTGTCATGGCACCCAGTCACCTTTTTCACTTGACGAATCGGTCAATAATCGGTCCTCGGGTAAAGGGGTGCTTGGATTGCCATCATTGCTCTGGTCTGGTGTGACAGGTCCAGCAAGTGGAACGCTCATCGGAGACGTTTGGCCATTCGCAGGTACAATCCCATGAGACGGGTCACCTGGCGGGCCAGCCCTTTGATGAGCAATGCCGTGGTGCCGCCGTCGACGGTCAGTACCTGAATAGACGCACGAATTGGCCTGGTCTCGCCTGATGCAGGATGCACAAGGAAGTTGAGAGTCGCATCTTATCTTGGAGGCCTTGCATGCTAGACATGCCCTGCTAGATCGTTGCCGGTCCTCGGGCCGTACTTTGGGACGCGGCATGATGTTATGTTCACGCTCTGCTGGGGGAATCTGTAGCTGATGGCAAAAATCAATTGATAAGCTTCCACGAGGTCCCTTTTCCCCACGCTCGTAAAACGACCAACAAAAATGGACGAAATATGTCCGAAGGCTTGGCAGACAAACACTCTGCATGCTCATGAACTTCAAATTACCTTGTATGAAGAACATGCAATTGGAAAATGCAAATTAATCACTAGTAAGATATTTATGACAGAAATCGCTTTCAAGGTCACAAAAGACAGCTCTGCACACCTGGTATATCGCTCTCCGTTCGTTCGATGGCCCATCTGGTGCTCTCGGACAGGAAGTGGCGGACTGTTTCTGCTCGGTCACAGGTAACGCATTGGCCGCTCTCGATTTTTCCGATACAGTGCAGATAACTGTTCGTCGCGCTTTCCCCGTTCGAAGTTGCGTCATGATGCTCGCATATTCATGGTTGAGGTCGTGGTAGATCCGCTTGGTGTGTCGCTGCGGTAGTGCTCGGTCGACGTGCTTGGTGTGCTTCCCTTGCGGCGCCGTCCAGAATCTTGTCCGTCCCTGTTCGGATTGTGAGGCGATCTTGTGGATGGCCACTGTTCTCATCTGGCCGGGGAATGCTATGCTCTGTCCTAATTGGCAGGTTCGCCGTGCTGCTTGCTGTGCTCGTTCGTTGCCTCGGACGCCGCTGTGCCCTGGTACCCATCGGAAGATTAGTCTGGGGGTCCATCGCTCCCTCAGACTGGATACCAAGTTGGTTATCTCACGGAGATACATCTGACCACTCTGTTGGCACGACTTGGCTCGGGCTTGTAGGGCGGACTGGCTATCTAAATAGAAGGTCACAGTCAGCCCTGGTATATATTGTCGCCCGGCCACAGATTTTGCATCAGTCGGTACGCTTCCTTGATCGCAATCAGTGTTGGGAACACAGGCAGTGTTCTTCACTTCATGAGCGCTTGGCCTCCGCCACTCCTACAACACCGTCGTAGGCAGCATCTTAGATAGAATCAATCAACCATCTACTCGGTTCTTGGTTAATAATCAGCTCAGCCGTGTGGACGCTCACTGCACCTGAATGGCCGATTGTTTTGGATACCCATGTTGTCCCAGACTGAGCAAGGCGCGTGACTCCAATGCCGACCACCCCGTTCTTGTCTGAGGCATCCGTGAAGATGGCCAACTCGGGTAACTTAATCCTTCCCTCCGTGTCTCTTGGCGTGGTTGGCCATACACACCTGTCTCGCGTTCTCATGGCTAGATTCCCTCAACACCTCTTCACGGCCCCCACAGGATAAAAGTCTATGTAAGAAGTACAGGGCTGAGGCCAAGAAGCAGCGCCAGTCCGGCGCATATAAGGCGGTTCGCCCGGGTATCCCGTTCTGATTCTCTGTTGACCAGTTGACCTAGGTGTTGCTGAGCCAGCCAGCAGTACCCGGGTTTGACCGATGCTAACACATTCCGGCGAAAACCTTGTGGCAGAAGACGCGATGCCGTTGGGGCACAAAGCCGATTTTGGTCGTCTGCAGGGCTGGGCGTTGTAGAGACTGTCTAATTAGACTATCTAAGTCTGTTAGACTTAGACTGCGACGTCGTAAAGTCTTAGACTATCGGAGATAATATCCGGAGAAGTTATAAGGCTGTTTCTAAGAGAAATCACGTGACCAGGAACGTGATGCACGCGGTCCTTGACACTCTAGGCTGGGAAAGAGGCAGCGGCGATAGGGCGAGGAATAGCAAAGTCTTAGATAGTCTAAGTCTCTACAGATGCCACCGCTGGTCGTCTGCCTTGATGTTCAGAAGACATGTTCTGCTCTTGGCCCGAAATTCTTACTTGGGCTCTCTCTCCCATTCCACCCATTGTCTCCATAACTGGTCCATCCTGGCTCTCAGCCTAGCCCCTGAGGTACTGTCCAAACCTGCAGCCAAACTTTTAGGTTTTGCGGGAGGTAGAACGTTTAACCATGGCAAAGACTCTGTCTCGGTAATGTACCTGAGTTTACGTGGGCGGGTACAGCACTCCCGGGACGCGGAACTGCAGAAAAGCTGAAACAAGGTTTGTCGGCCATAGGAAAAAAAATTGAAGTCGCGGCAGATCTTTTTGCCCTCTCCAATGGGTTCTGTGTAAACGCATTGACCAGCGTATCCGAGTGATACGCCATTGGCAATGCTCGGTTCTCATCAGGAAGTCTCACAATGGTATTTCCAAGTCTAGAAACTAGTCGTGGGATTCACCTACTTGTGTCAGCCCCTTTGAGCCAATGAGCAGAAATCAGCATCGAAGAGTTCAATTCTATTCTCATCATCACATGCTTGGAGGGCGAAGAATCAAGTTTGGAAATTTTGGGATTGTAGAAATCAACTCTTCCAGGTGCTTTCTATTGTCCAGAGCACCTGAATTACAAATCCTGTCACTCATTCACCTCCCTTACATTGTAATCAAACATCTGATTGGAGGTCACACTATTTTTGTCCCTCATTTTCTCTGCCGTCTCCTTCCCAGCTCCTGGTACTCGGTATTCGAACCGTTTCCCAGCACCTGGAGACCTTCCATTTGGCAATGAATACGGGTAAGGCAGGTATTCTGGCATCAGACCAAGTTGTATTAAAGCTGTTGTTTGGTCCCAAACAATGTGTTCGTGGTATAGACGGTCACCTCGGATGTTCACCACAGCCGTGAAGGGTATTTCCACTTTTCGACCCGTGGGGGGAATGCCAGGCAAGCTGTTAATCAGGTTATTATCGGAGGCCAGAAGAAGGGTGACATATTCGGGTACAGTCTGTCAGGACTAAATATACTTACAGCCAATCTATCTGCATGTCATGGGTGAACTTGTATATAAACTCATCGACAACTCGGTCGATCCCGACTGTCCGACTGATGAGTTCCAGTTGTGTGTCCTTAGGGTTTTGAAAGACAAAATGGTTCTGGTAAAAATCCGAGAGTCGGTCACGTCCGATGCCACCAGTTAACTAAAGGAGGTCAGATATTAGCTCGGATACACAGGCACACACCTGTTGAACCTTACCGTCGGAATGTGATTCACGTATGGCTCCTGAACCATGGTGTTCATCGTGTCAGGGACAGAGCGGGCCTCAAATTCAAAGTATGTGTGTTCGTTCCAAATGGCTTCGAGGTCAAAGTACGGTCCATTCATGCGAGGCTTGAGGAAGGTCAAGTTCCGAGTGTGCGAAACGGCCTCACTGGAGTAGTTGAACGCGTTTTGAAATGGGGTTGCGAACAAGTAGGACTCTTCCTCAGCGTAATGGTAAACTTTGACGTTATCCTGGCTTGTCGGCTTCGTCTTTGCTGCTCCGGCTAGGTGCTGCAGGACTGGAACAGGGGACTCGGCGACAAGTGTAGCTGCATTGCCATACACGACGGCGCCCACAATTTTTGGGTGATTAGCCAGGGATGAGGCCACCTTTGACCAGGCTTGCGGGTCGTAAGCTGTCGTAGAGATTGAGAGTTAATGAAATCTTCCACAGAAGTCAGAGGAAGGACTCTTACCAACCAGTCCAACTTGTTCCTTTGGTTGACAACTCTCACAATGAGCGAGTTCTGCAAGTGCACGGGCTATAGGCTCTTGAGCACCCGTCCAAGCCTTTGCACGCACCTCAACCACAGTATATCCCTCCTCGGCCCATTTCATCAGGGGTGAAGGAACGCCGGCTTCCAAGGCCAGCCCACCGGGACCGCAGTCCGAAGTAAGCACGATCAGACCAGGCCCATGGCCACATCGCGAAAGCGGCCGCAGTAACGATAATCCAGGCCCCAATTCAACCAAATGGGGTGTCGGTAGAGATGCTGAAGTTTCTCCCTGCTGGGCCATGTTGCTAGGCTTTGTTGTCGTGTGTGAGATTTTCAACAGGAAATTGGTCGAGGGGAAGATCAACGTTCAAATGTACCTCTCTATGGATGTTCAGCGTAAAATCATGCCATACGCACGGACTCGTATCAGCTGATTTTTCATGTGGTCGCGTACCTGGCACAAAAGAACAATGTGCAGACCCGACACATTGACGGAGCCCAATCCCGAGATTGACCATAACTAACTTAACGTCGGTTAGTGAATGTGCCCTGCGCTTTTCCGTACTGACCCTTAACCGAACCCGATAAACCAGCGTGCTTGACCTGGCGATAACAGCAATTTTACCCTCGTCCAGACAAATTCATTTGTCGAGATCTGGCCTGCGCGCGGGGCCGCGAAAGGTTTCGGCTACGAACCTCCAGGCCGGGCATCTTGCATCCACTCATTTTACGGACCGAATGTTCAGAGTGCAAGAAGGTGCGCCCACAGGAACGGTAGGGGATCATGCTTCAGATGAAAATCTTGACGCTGACAAACAGTGTGGGTGTTCAACGTCCGCATGCCAGTAACTTTCTGTTGGCCAGCAGATGGAATGGTCACGTGATTGTTGAGCAGTTGACCTGGTGATGGTCCTGAGCCAGTTGACCCTGAGCCAGTTTGAGTCGACGTTGACCTGTTAGTGATGACACCAGAAGATGAGGGTTGAGATTGATGTCTGAGAGAGGGAGGGCTGCGACTGAGCTGCAGATATTTATGTGCCTGATGTGCCACAAGTGCTTAGCAGGATCATTCACAATGAATGAAGAGACAGCCGTCCAGCGCTGTGATTGGCTGCGGCATTGAGGGTCTTGGCGACGGCGAGTCTCATAGCCAATCAGAACGCTTAATTGGCAATTCCTCCAGGATTCCTGAATTGAGGTGTTTTGCTGAAGCAGCCAGCAGTACCCGGGTTTGACAGATGCTAACACTTTCACCTTCCTTGCCCGATAAAACGAAATGCCTTCGTCTACAGGTTAGAGATCCCTAAACATCGCCGTGGTTAGGGGCCGTTGTCAGGAGGCTATCTCAATCACTGGTATTGCCTTTCAGAGACATCGACGAACCGCCGAAGAAGCTATGTACAGAAGGCGCTACGACGGCGCTCAAGTGGTGTCCCGACGTGATACCTTGGCAAGGCTGTACAAGGGCTGGGCCAGTCCTTACAGGCGGTATAGGAGGTCTGGCAGCTGCGATATCTCTGCGATGAACCGCAAGGTCACGATATACGAGAGAGCTGACTTTGCCGGTGAAATCGGTGCATCTATCTCATGCGCTGCTAATGGAACAAAATGGCTACACGAGTGGGGTGTAGATGTACAGAAGGGAGATCCTGTCGTCTTGCGGAAGTCGATCAACCGACTGGGAAACTGATGAACCCGTCAGTGTATATGTGGGCCCCATTTCTGCCCCCGCAGGTTTGTGAATTCTAGTCCCCAGGCTCGTTTTTCTCATTCTCTCACAGACGCGCTCGCGTTGGACCTCGTACGTCTATATTCTTCACAGCTGCCAGATATCGAGTCAATATGTCAGCAACGATGTTCACCTCTCTCTTTGCGCGCCAAAAGGAGTGTACTGGGTGCGGGTAACTAACCGCAACCTTACCACGTCGACTGTGTTCCACTTTTGCCACGCAGGACTGGATGAAATCAAAAAGCCTCTCGGCCTGGACAGTATCTGTAGTTCCAATGGACAAGACGTTGCTGTAGACGTTCATTTGTTAGCACAAGTTGGGAGGACTAAATTGGTCGTTTTTGAACAAACCTGAGGTGGTTGTGCTTATCCAACACGTGGAAAATAGGTAGTGTGCCGACTGGCTTGCTCCGTTCGCGGTACACGTTGAAAAAGGCGATTGCTGCGTCGGCAGCCTCTTTTCTGTACACGATTGACATCGGATCAGTCTCTGCATGACTCTCTCCCGCGGAAAGAGCCTTACACCTCCCATTTGACTGTTCCAATGTATACAGGGATCTTATCTGGATCTCTGTCATCTATGTCAGCACCTGATCTTCTATTCGAGCTTTGGGGCAGAAAGCGAGCTCACAATAACGGGGAATCATTGGGAAGACGCTTGAAGAGCCCAAGTGGTGACAAAGGCTGTGTAACAAGATCAGTATCCTCGATGATCAATCGTTTTAATGGAAACCACTTACACCCCAAACTTCTTCAGCATCCGATCCAAAATACTGCCGGATTACCCTTTGCCGAACAGGTCTTGTCCTATCAAACCAGAATGGTGTGCTTAAGTAGATGACACCAGCGACCGGTGGAAAGACTGCCTGCTTCGGCATTCGCTTTCCATCGCCTGTCAAGTGCGCGTTAAGATTTTTGTAGAATAGTGCGGGATATCGTTCATCCTGACTCACCCGCTGCATATAAATTTGTGGCGATATGGGCTCCTCCAGAAGAGTGACCAAAAAGGATGACCTTATCAATCGATCCTCGACCGTATTTTTCAGAAGCAATGTTCTTGTAAATCCATTCTCGCGCCTTCTGCATGTCATCAGCACCTCCTGGGTACTGCACATTAGGGACTAGCTGGTGGTTTGCCACGACCACCACAAGCCCACGTTGTGCGAAGAAGTAGCCAATATTGGACCAGCACTGGGGTTGGATGTTTCGTCAGTACACCAGGTTCAAACTTTGAAAATTTTGGCAAGAGGTTGATACTTTCTCGCTCCATTCCTTGTCGCCCGAGAAAAAGCCTCCGCCGTGAACAAATAGCAACACGGGCTTGTCTGGGTTATGGTCCAGAAGAGGGAAGAAGACGTCGAGCCGATTCCTCTCAGCCGGCCCATATCGCTCATCTCTCACCACGCCGATGTGCTTGGGTCGCTCTCCATACAGTGGCTCATATAAAACTCGCCAATTCTAATCCTCAAAACATTCGGGTCTGATTAGTCTAAGAGGGGACGATGGTGTGGGCAAACCCCAAGGTCACATACCTCCTCATCGCCAAGGTTGAATTTGACCGTTTCTTCTGCGATTTTTGCAAAAACCCCGTCCATGGTGTTGTCATTCAGATAATGTTGATCCCTCCCTCATGCTCCTGCTCATGCTCTGTTTGCATATATCCTATGGGCTGTTGCAACAAGGCGGGGCAACTGTAGATTCCAATTTTTGTGCAGCAGCCCGTGTGGGGCTGACGGGTCTCGCCCGGAGCTTTCTCTACGATAGCCGAGTACGGAAAAGGACGTGGTCGATCCGGCAATGGACCCCATTATCCGAGCTAGGTTTCCGTGCGTAATTTTCGGTTTACACTCTCTGGAGTAGAAGAATGGCGGCCAATCCTTGCCTACATAAGCCGTTGTTGACTGTCATACAACAAGAACAATAAGAAATTCCCACGGCTTGTTTGCCTAGTCTTGTCTGTCATCGCACTGCTGCGTGTTCCTTCTCCGAATCTCTCAACATGGTGACCAGGTGAATGAGCTTCCCCCAAGCATGGTTTTGCGGTCAGATTCTAACCGTGTCCAGAGCTGAGGTGGGCAAGCATGCTTCCAGACGGAGCTGCTGGGTCATTATCAAAGGTAGAGTGTATGACCTGACTTCGTTTCTGGATTCTCATCCAGGCGGGTCCAGTATCGTCCTCAAGTATGCCGGACGAGACGCGACCGAGGCTTTCGAACCCGTGCATCCAACGGATACACTGGAGAAGCACCTGGCACCGGAGTATGTATTTGGATTGCGACACGATCCTCGAGGCTGAAGACGCCGTTAGCTGACGCTGATTTGCAAATCAATAGGCTGAATCTCGGGCCTGTCACTGGATCTCTAGAGCTGGTCAAGCAGGATACAATATTGGACGACAATGATGTGTTTGAGTCTGGTCCAAAGAAGAAGCCCAACCTCAAATCCATCATCAACATTCGAGATTTTGAACGGGCGGCTGCTCAAATCTTGTCTTCAAGGTCATTTGGCTGTAGGTTTTTGCCCTCATTCTGTCCACTCATTCTAACCAACCAACTTGATGGTATAGTCTTCAAGGCTGGAGCCGACGACGAGTACACAGCTCAATGGAATCGGGACAGTTGGCAAGCCATCCGCTTCCGGCCGCGAGTTTTGCGACCCATTAACCACGTGGACCTAACAACCTCCATCCTCGGCAATACATACTCTGCACCCTTTTTCATCTGCCCCGCTGGGGGCGCCAAGCTCGCTCATCCAAGCGGAGAGATACTCCTGACCAAGGCGGCAGCAAAGCACGACGTTTTACACTGGGTATGCAACAATGCCGGCTGCACGCAGCAACAAATTACAGATGTGCGCGCGCCCTCTCAAACATTATACTGGCAGATTTATGCTGTGGATGATTTGGCGGTCACAGAAAGGGAGATCAAACAGGCGATAGCCCAAGGATATAAAGGCTTCGCGTTGACAGTCGATGCCATCCGTGCGGGGAAGCGTGAACGAGATGTGCGAATTAGTATTGAAGAGGACGAGGTATGTGCTGACACCTTTGCCGATCACCTTTCTCCTTACCAAGTTTCAGTCTTCCAATGCCAACGACGACCAGGAGGACGAGGATGATGAAGGCTTTACCCGTGGCCCAACAGTGAAGCGTTCGTAAGTATATGAACACTTCTCCATTGATATAACATGTTGACATATGTCCCTTTGCAGCCACGTCTGGACCAATTTCGATTGGGCTGCAGCCATTAAATGGCTCCGTACTATCACCGAGCTGCCAATTGCTATCAAGGGCATTCAATCATGGGAAGACGCGGCATTGTGCATGCATTACGGCGTGCATCCATGGCTGTCGAACCACGCAGGTCGGCAACTCGACGGTGCGCCTTCGGCTGCCGACACTCTGGTAGCAATCCGCAAATACTGCCCAGAGGTCTTTGACCGATGTGAAGTCATTGTCGATGGTGGCATCATGCGAGGGACAGACATTGTAAAAGCCCTCGCCCTGGGAGCCAAAGGCGTCGGGCTTGGTCGTGCGTTCCTTTATGCGCTGGTATTTGGTGACAAAGGAGTCAGTAAGGCAATTCGCATTCTCAAGCACGAGGTTGAGACCACCATGGCACTCGTCGGTGTCACAAAGATTGATCAACTGAATCATTCTTACGTAAGTGAACGACACCTACCACCTTGCGCTTTCCGAGACAAAATCTACAACGATCATACATTGCTAACCACGATCCTATGGTCTGACTGAATAGGTTGACACATCCGCCCTCGTATATGCATCAGCGATACCTCGACCACATCTTTAATTTGCTATCTTAACTTTGGACTTGGAGCCAGTATCAATTCGGCTATTCTCTTTGCCATACCTGAAAAGAAACAGAAAATACAAATGATCCGTGAATGATTTTCTAGACCAGCGTGCTCTTTTTCGTGGACTTTCCAATTTCACTTCCAGTGCTTCGAAAAGTTTGTCTGTTTCATAAAATTTTTTAAAAGGCCAAATATACATCCCGATTGTTTGACAGTCACAGGAACGAATGGCGGGTTTAAGATGTCCAGACGATAAGATAACAAGGCGAAAGTGGCTCTTGTAACGACAAGCTTTTGCGTCACAGCTGTTAGCATTGGTCAAACCCGATACTGCTGGCTGGCCCAGCAAAACACCTAGGTCGACTGGTCAACACCTAGGTCAACTGGTCAATACCTAGGTCAACTGGTCAACACCTAGGTCAACTGGTCATCACCTAGGTCAACTGGTCAACACCGAGGTCAACTGCTCATCACATCATCAATAAGCCGGCACATTCGATATGTTACATCCAGAACCATCTGGCTTCTCTGCTCAGCGTCCAGGATCATTTCGCCCAGGTCGTCGTTGTTTGGTCGCGTAGGCACCACGCTAGCAGCTCTTACCAGAATAGAGCTTATCAACATATCGGAATGCCCAAATTTTGCCAGCAACGTAACCTACGATGGAAATGAATCAGAAGAGTTGTCAAAAAAACAATCCCAAGGCGGTCCTCTCAACTGACCTCAGCCTCTTCCTTGGTACAAGTTATATACTGTCCTTTCTGATGCGGGCCAAGTGTGCTGGCTGCTCTCGATGCCACGCCCAGGTACGTGAAGGCAGCAGGCACCCAGCATACAGAAAGCCATGAGCAGGAATAGTGATACCATTTCGGTGCTGGGGTCGCACAGAAACGCTTCCAACGCAATCTGCCGGTTTTATTTAAAAAAATTAGCAGCTGAGTCATGTGCAGATTGGGAGAATATGAGATTGCCTTTAGACATCTAGATTTTAGATTTACGTATTTCAAGCAAGTCATGGGAAAAAGAACAAGTATCACGTTGAACTGTATGCAGGTCACGTGGTTGACACAGCCTCGTTGTGCTGTCAGGCAGTGGCCGCCTGCTGCATCGCAAAATTTCTCTGGACAGACTGAGCAAAATACTCGCCAACGGTCATGGGAGGGCTATTTGTGAAGATCAGGTCAGTTTGACGCGAATGCTTCGTTGCGGCTAAACTCACTATTTCTTCTTTGGTCCTTGAAGAATGAAATCTCGTCTGCCCTGGTTGAAGTAGGCGATGGAGTAACGCGAAGGCGACGTGCCTACATCCTTAGCGCGCACCCGGTGGAAGTTGGATTTAAGGCGGTCGTCGGACCAAGCCACTAGAAAGATGGTTGTCAATACCCTTATCAGGAAAGCTTTTACCAAGTCACTTACTGAGCATATCGCCGATATTCACAACTATTGGACCTGTGCGAGCAGGAAGAGGAGTGAAGTTGTCCCCAGTGGCGAAGCTGGTGTGTGTTTCTCGACCGGGACAGATCTCCAAGCCATCCTCGCCATCCCTCTGGAATAAGAGAGTCAGGCAGCCAATGTCTGTGTGGCTACCAGCTCGCCAAGTTCCAGCTGCATTCTCTGAGGCCGGGTAGTGAATGAGGCGTAGTTGGGTCAAACAATCAGGCTTCGTGACGTCGTTAGCCACGAGAAAGTAATCGTCCGGGAGTCCCAGAGCAATGGCAAAGCAGGATACTATGAGAAGGAGAGACCAGGCGCTCGTCAGCTCTGAAAGGTTTCTTTGAGGTCGCGCGGAAGGGGAATTCAAAGAGCTCCTTCATAATGGAACGTACGAACTTGACTTGAGATTTTGGCACACTTGGCCATAAACTCGTTGGTCGTCTCTGTGAAACCGGGCACATCCTCCTCACTCGGCCACTGAGACCCACGTTGGAGCCATAGAGACTCTTTTTGGTCATAAGTACCCGTGCTGGGACGTAGTTGAGCCTGACAGAAACGTCCAGGATCAGTACAGTCACGTCCTAGGTGCTTCTCTGATCAGAATCTCATTTACCTTGTACTCCCAGCCGTTATTCGTTGTGGTACTGTGGGGTGTCTTGCCTTTGATCTCGGCAGGCAGATCAAAGAAGGCTTTGGAAATGGCAAACTGCTTCTCGATCTCATCGACCGTGATGCCGTGGTCGATCAAGGTCAAGAACCCAGCTGTCTCAGCTGCCTCAACGAGTTGCTTGGTGATCTCGTCTTTACGGTTCTCGAAATCTGTTCAAGAATTTTTTTCAATTAGTACCTGATCGCTTGAAGAAATCTGAAAACCTCCTTGGTTCTGTACCTTGGAGAGAGATGGCGGGAACGAGTCGCTCGGCCATCGTGGTTGAAATTGTGCTCGTGTGCGGGTGTTTGGTTGGGTTTGGCTCTGTGTACGCTCTGCCCAGATGTTCGATGGTATAATTCTATGTTCAATGATTTTGGAAGGGTATTCCTTGGCGTGGTGTCCTGGTCATGTACCTTGACCGCAGTTGAGGTTGAATATGCGTTGTCCGTGTGGATGACGATGCTCTGGGTACGTTCCCGCGAAATGACCACCCACTGACTAGTAAAATTAGGGGCGATTTCTTAACTGTCATCGGAGACATAGATGTAAATTCTCATGTGCCGATCGATTCGGGTTCCCCCCCTTCGGCTATGTACCCTAGGGCGAGATACCCGTAACTCGGCTAGCGGATATCGCACAGACCTATGCAGACCTATGCCGGGGCGGGGCGCAGGGTTTGTGCTCCCAATTCTCGGACACTAATATCTCGCTACTCCAGAGGGCTTATCTCTTGCTCTCCGCACCATGCAGTCTGGCTGTCGCCACAATTGATAGGGCTCAAGATACATTGTCGTCAGTCGACCGTATAAAGGGGGTTCTCATAATTAAGCCAGGGTTCACACAGAGTAGGTCACAATCTTTCCCTTGTTCCAATCCTCGTTATTTTTTCTAACGTGTCGCAAAATGTCGGAAACAAAAGAGATCGCAGTTGTCCCAGACGTTGAGGTTGGTGTGGTATGTGCTCCCTCTCGAAATCTGCTTTATGCATATTGTGACTAACTCGCTCTGCGATGACAGGGCGAAAGCACACCCATTGATTCTGTGGCCCTGGCCAAAGCGGGCATAGACATAGAAGCAGCCAGCAAGTCCAAGGCATTAGAACTGCTTGCAGCCCACCATGTCGACTTTGACGCGAATTCTGAAGAGGCGAAGCGAGTCCTGCAAAAGATTGATATGAGGATTATGCCTATGGTCCTTGGCATCTATCTACTTCAGTTGATGGTAGCCTTCTCACGTACTGTGCATCGACCACTACCTCGTGGGACTAATGTGCGTTTCACTATAGGACAAGAACAGTCTGTCTTTTGCTGCAATCATGGGCATCAAGACAGATGCGAACCTCACCGCGAGCCAGTACTCCTGGCTGGGCTCTATTGTGTAGTGAGTTTCCAGGTCTGGGCCATTTGATGTCGCGGACGGTGCTAATAAATCTGTCTAGCTTTGGATACCTGGGTGGTGAGATCCCAGCAGCATTCCTGATGCAACGCTTCCCTCTGGCCAAGTACCTGGCCGTGATGAGCATGCTCTGGGGTATTGTCGTTGCCTTGCACGCTGTGTGCCACGATTTCGGAGGCCTTGCCACAGTCCGCTTCCTACTGGGGGCGATCGAAGTGTGCACTACGCCTGCTGTCATTTACATCACCAGTTCCTGGTACACACGAACTGAACAAGTCACAAGAGTAGCTATTTGGTACACGACCTCTGGCTGGGCAGGAGTCTTAGGAGGGTTCTTTGCCTGGGCCATCTACCAAGCTGATAGCTTCCGTTGGAAGGGTCTGTTTGTGTTCTATGGTTCTCTCACCTTTTGCGTTGGCGTTGTTCTCTTCTTATTTCTTGCGGCCTCGCCAACCGAAGCCAGGTGGCTCACCGAGACTGAAAAAGCCATTGCTTTGGAAAGAGTCCGCAATAACAAAACGGGGACAGAAGTGTGGGCTTTCAACGGGTCTCAGCTCAAGGAGGCCTTTCAGGACATTCGCTTCTATCTCATCTTTCTGATCATGGTTTCTACTGGACTACCTAACGGCGGTCTGACCGCATTTGGTACGTTTCTCAGCCCCTGATGCGCAAACTCATCGCATGTTGATTTCCATTTCTTCCTCTACAGGGCCCACCATCATCGCTGGCTTTGGCTTCGACACTAACAAAACCACCCTCTTGAGTATGGCCCCAGGAGCCTGTGCAGTGGTTGGCACCGTGGTTGCCTTGTTCGTGGCAAAAGCAACCAACCGTACCATCACCGGGATCTACACAGTCCTCCTGGGCTGTGTTGGCGTGATCATGATGCTGACGATCCCGAGCGAGCACAATACTGCTCGATACGGGGGATATATCCTCACCTTGCAGTGTGAGTGCTCCATTATTATCATCACACTGGAATGTAATGTCATGCTAATGACGACTCTGAGCTCTGGGTGACAGATCCCATCTGCGTCCTCTCGATCGTCGCTTTCATGACGGCCGGTGTCGGCGGCACCACAAAGAAGTTTGCCTTTGGTGCTGCATACCAGCTAGGTTATGCGGTGGGCAACATTATCGGACCTCAAACATACAGAGCTCCCGAAGCGCCTAACTACTATGTGAGTTGCAGAAACATCAAAGAGTGTTTGCTTGTGTGGTACATAAAACTGATGCCCATTTTCCTTGCTGACAGAGTGCGAAATACACTATGCTCGCGTTCTTGATCTTTACCATCATCCTCCTTGCCACCATTGGTCTCATTCACTCGTTGTGGAACAGCAAGCGAGACAAGCAAGATGCGCTAGACGCTCAAAGTGAGTTTGCTCCTCTATTTTGCCATGCGAATCGTGAAGGTTCCATTGCTGACACCATCCTCCTCTCCAACTAGACGGAATTGTGCAGGAGCATATCCAAAATGAAGAATTTACCGATCAGACAGACTTTCATCTGAGGTCATTCAGGTACCCGCTATAGCTGGCGGCAGAACTCTCGGGTGGTGCACAAGTTTTTAACCTAGAGCTCGGAAGCTGTAACGAGTGCAGAGCTGAGGCCAAGAAGCAGCGCTAGTGCGGCGCATATCAGACGAAGGCCTGGACTTGGTGCCCTAGAGATTAGTTTGGACTCTGCAATACGCCTATGTGCTCCTCCTCTGTGATCCCGTCACCCTGCCTATAAACATAGCGGTTGCCTGAGAAGACAGGAAACCTCACAACCGGCCTCCGACCCTCCAGATGTTGCACCGTCGCAAGGCACTCAAAGAGTCGATAATTGGATTCGACTGGCTAGGGCTCGCGATATATTTTTCTAGTGCCTTGACCTTCTTGATGGGCATTACTGGGGAGGTGGACAATATCCGTGGAAAAGTACACATGTTGTTGCGTCTATTTTGGCAGGCGCCGCTGGTCTTGCTTCTTTGGGAAGCCTATCTCCCTATCAAAGGCACATATCCATTCCCTCCCTACGCATGCTCCGGGATGGTCCTTGATGATTGTGACCATATTGTCCGGCATTGAAGCCTCAGTTTACTATGGCACGAGCATAATCTGACCGAATACAGTCTCTGTCCTGTACAGTGATCGGGGGGATCTTGGAACACTCTTCTGCGTCGTATAGAGGCGGCCAGATCATCGGAGGCCTTTGGGCAACCGTCATCGGATCAAAGTGGGGTATCTGCATCGCCATCACCATCCTTGCGGCAGCTGGCGCCGATCCATTGAATTACAACAGGACCTTCGGATTGATTCTGGCAGGCGGGTTGGCGATTGGTCTGGTGGAAGGGATTGTACTTGCAAATACTTCTTTCCCCCCTGAGACCCAGAAAGAGATCGGGACAGCTGGCGGCGTGGCAGGAACGCTACGTCTCCTCATCTCAAACACTGCAGTCGCCGTATTCTCTACGACACTCAGCAATCGTCTCGCAACCACCGTTCCAGCGAACGTCGGGATTACAAGGTCTATCCCCACTCAATAACACGACTAACCTCGGCCTAACTCCTCAGATCCTGGATGTCCCTCTCGATGCGTACAAGAGAGCAAATGCCCAAGCTTACCGGACCGTCTTCCTGGTCACTCTGGCTTTCCTCCTGGTATTCCCTATTGGCTTATGCGAAAGGATGATCCCACCAAAGACCACTTTGTCGCCCAGCATATCCATGCGAGTTCTGATACAAGACGACTAGAGGAAGAGGATGGTTGAGGATAGACTGCGCCAAAAGGCGAGCAGGGGTGAGGACTGTTGGCCTGACTTTTACCCTTCTCCCGGTCCTGATGGGTGGACTGTTTGCCCGTTCTCAGTGAAGCCGTGAGGGGTGGCAATGAAGTGGAAGCTGCTGGAGGACTAGACGGACGGCGAATCACCAGCTATACTCATCTCGCCAAGTTTGTTCCACTCATTCAGCTTCATCACTGTCTTGTGTCTCTATGATGCCGCTGACAGTAGTGTCTAACCGTTTCATCCTTCAAGCCACAGGGGTCATTCCGCGCCAGCAGACGCATCCGGGTGTAAAGAGTGGCAACAAGAATAGGCTCGTAAAGGGGAAATTGTTCGGTTGGTCCAGCCCAAAGCGTCAGTAGTGCGTAAGCCTTAGGGTAGCCATATCCGTGCGAAGTCCAAATGATGAAGTTCTCGACCACGAAGTCGAAGGTGAACTCGCCGATCCAGATGATAATGATGAGGGTCATATTGGATATATGTGGCCAGCGGCGGCGGATGGGTCTTATACCGAGCAAGCAACGATGGCAACCCCGGCGTAGAAGGAGACGTACATCGGCGGTCCCCAAAGAAAGCTCTCTGCATATTTGTCACGACGACGATCCGCGACAGTCGCGAGACAGAGTATGGTGTTTCAGGAGGAGGGGCACGAGGGCAAACCCGTACATATACTCATCGCCCATGCCCCTGGGTGCTGGAGAAGGCAAGCTTAGAGTCTTGTATGCTAGACGCCAGATTGTTAGCTCAACACAGAGAGACCTCGCCCTGCCTGATCGCACACTGCTTGCCTCAGTTAGCAGTCTGACATGGACTTTCCAGTCAAGATTCCTTGTTTGAGGGGGAAGAAGACGGTCAATCCTGTCCCATATTTCTCATACATCCAGCGAAGTTCGCCCTCGACTTTGCACTGACACATCTTGGAACGATACGATCCCATGTCCATATAAGGAGCTAGATAGTTGCCGTAGATAAGGAGAAAATGAGGATGTCCTAGCAGCTGACCGGTTGGCTCCTTCACTATCTTCGTTGTTGAATACCCGACAGTAAGGTTACATCTTCCCAGAATCAGCTGCCGGAGGAGTGATGCGTGGCACATGGAGATGAGCGTAATCCACACCTCTCGGTAATGCAGTTAGATGGTGCTGATCCGCTGCTGATTCGCTGCTTGGCACCATATCTCCTGACCCGCCAGGTAAGCCCAAGGGCGGTTTACTCCCCCTTACAACATCGATTGTGGACGTTGCTCGCAGCGGAAGGGGAGGGCGCTGATCACTAACTGACCTGAGAAGATATCAAGAGCAATACTGCTTGTCTCGGAGCGCGCCGTCCTCCGCAGCTGTGAACAGATTCGTGGTGCTGGAAAAGGTAAGATTGGCTCTGCCTCCGGTAGTGCCGCTCCTGGTCCAGTGTACACGCGACACACCAATGATCAAGCATTGGCGAGTTGATATAGCCACTCCCACAATACCATTGCACGACAGACTGTCAAAGTGCCTGTCAGCGACATGTCGACCATCACAGAGGTCGCCTCCCCAGGATTTGTGAAGCTCGAGCTTCGCACTGCATATGGGCCTACTTTCCGCGATGTGTCGACTAATCCACCGCGCGACAGCCGGCCGGAGGAGATTCCATTGATCGATCTCAGTGCCATATATGGGGACTTGGAAGCGAGGAAAGAATTGGCGCAACAGATCAAATATGCGGCAGAGAACATGGGCTTTTTCTATGCCAAGAACCATGGTATTCCAGATGCCGTTATCCAACGGGCACTAGATGCGTCCAAGGCATTCTTTGCACAGCCCGAGGAGAAGAAAATGCTCGTGCATAAGTCGAAGGGCAAGTGGTATAACGGGTATTCGGCCAAGAATACCGCCATGGCCAGTCCGACAGAAGGGTGTAAGTGGGCCAAGGTTCCCAGAATTGGATTGTCTGACCAGCGATGAGTGGACTGCCGCGAATCATTCAGCTGGCGATACGAACCTCAGTACGATCCGGATCCCAAAGATCCCCATGACGTTCCGGCCGAAGTCAAACCATATATCCGTGGCGAGAATTACGTGTGGGAAGGGACGGCACACTTGGCCGGGTTTAAGGACAGCTGCATCGCCTACTGGCAAGAATGCTTGAAACTCGCACGAAGACTGGTCGGGATATTTGCACTCTGTCTCGACCTGCCCGAGAATTACTTTGACAAAGTCACGACATATCCGGGGTCGGATGGCGTCTTTAACTTTTATCCAGCAATGTCGGCAGAAGAAGCCGCGACGAGTCAGGACGTAGGTTTGGGCTCACATACTGATCTGCAATGCTTCACCTTGCTTTGGCAGGACATGAAGGGGGGCTTGCAGGTTCTCAACACGGATGGCCAATGGATCAAAGCTTCGCCTATCGAAGGGACGTTTGTCGTCAACATCGGTGACTATCTCATGCGTCTCTCCAACGACCGTTTCAAGTCGACGGTGCACCGAGTGTACAATAGGTCGACCGTTGACAGGTCTGTGCTTGATTCACTGTCTGTGTGCAATCCATTCTGACACCAGCAGGTATTCTATGCCCTTTTTCTTTGGCTTCAATTTCAATGAGAAATGTGGCGTCCTCCCGAGTTGCGTTGATGAAAACCATCCACCTAGATATGAACCGATCTCATGTGGCGATTGGTGTCAATTGCGGTTTCAACAGACGGATGTTGGGTCCAAAGTAGCTGTTACTAAATCTGTGAGATGATATGATTGAATCTGCAGTCGACGTTTCAACACCTCATTTTGACCGCTGTTCAGCCCCATGGTGACCTTGTCTGTTGATACCTGAGGTGATCCCCAAGTTTTCCGCGGGGCTCTCATATAGCTGGATAGTGTTGAATATGCCCGACTATTCCATAACAGTTGGTAAACACCGTCATATATATGCTTGTGGGATTTCACCTCCTGGCACCTTTCTCGGTCAACGCAACCATGGAGGGCGAAAGTGTGAAGACGAGAGGAACGATCTGCACGGACGGACGAGACATCAAACACCAGATCAACGGGATCAACGGGATCAAAGGGAGGACAGCGCGATCGCTCAGGAGAGACAAGTTAAAAGTTATGAGCGGACGCTCTGCCCAATGCCCAAGAGAGGGCTATCGGATTCAAATTGCCAAAGGTGTATAGTCCAAGGGGGAGCAAGACTTTCTTCCGATGGTCGTTGACAAGCTGTGGAATTCGCGGTAGCTACTGATGGGAAAGAAATCCAAAGTCCACAGTCCAAGGAGGGAAGGGGCAGCCAATGATTTACCCCACCGGTCACACCTACAGCAGGGTGGTGCGGAATCCCTCCAGAGCAGATGGAGATAAACATTCGTATTTGTCCTCGTCTGGCTCGTCCGGCAATCTAGGCCAGGATGTCTGGCCCTAAATCCTGCTGTTTCTTTGTGTGGGATTGATGACCTAGGTGGCATATTCCGGCGCCTTGTCATTGGCCTCGCCCACGTCCAAGGCCACAAGGAAGCGGCTGACCATGTTGTAGCTGGCACATGTCAACGTGATCTCCACGATCTCCTGTTCGTTGAACCCGGCTTTCTTGAGGTCGTCGAACACGCTTTGCGGGACTGTGACGTCCTTGGTGATGGCGTCCGAGTACCGAAGCACGGCCCACTGGCGATCATCGAGAGCGCCTTGGCTTGTCGGGTTGAGCTGTTTGACGACGGCGAGTTTGTCCTCGGAGAAGCCTTTTGTCTTCAGGAGGATCGGCGAGTGGGCATTCCATTCAAACCACGCGCGGTTGATCAGAGCCGGACGGCAGATCGCGATCTCGCGGATGTCGTCGGGCAACGTCCCTTGGGTGCGGACTGCGCCCAACAGCGCGTTCCAGCCTGTGGGGGACGAGTTTAGTCAGTCCTTCTTTTCGTTTTTCCCCCCTCCCCATGTGGAATGCGTGAGGTGTCTGACTGACCGTCTGCGAACTTGGGCGAGTGGAGGAGGGTCAGGTCGAGGGGGATCAGGCCCATGGCACCGCGTCGCACCTTGACGCGTTCGAGGATTTCTTCATCCTCGGGAGAGAGACCTGTCGGTGGATTGGGGACGTAGTCAAGACGCATGGTGGGCGAGACTCGTCTCAATTCTGCGACCGGCGTGACCGATGGATTTGTCGACTCTGATGGACAGCAAAGTGAGTATACCAGGTGAATGCCGGCCACAACGGATCACGATCGTAGGAAATTTAGTCAGTCGTGTACCACCCGATCTTTCGGCTATTTAATCAGCACTGGGGAACCGCGTGCGGGCGGCTCCCGACTGCGGGGATTTCTCCAGAAACTCCCCGATATTCCCCTCCCAGGAGGACATTGACTTTAGAGGTTCCACGCCGGGAAAGCCCCCCCAAGTGATCGGGTCCGAACTCAGTCCCGAATCGAGTTGCTGCTGGATCAAACAATGTGCCAAACTTTTTGCTTGCGCAGGGGGTGAAGCGCTGTGGGAGAGGCAGATTGCCGAGGTCCGTGACTGGAACAGCGTCTCTCAACTTCCGCGACTGAAACACTAAGCCACTAGTCTCCTGGAAATACAAGTTGTTCATCAGTGACTTGGTCCAAACCGGACGTTGGCTGTCCGGTCGGATCCGTGGCAACCTATCCGTGGCAGCCTATCCGGGACCGGACCGCTTCCTAGCAGACGCCATCACACAGCCACGGCGTCGATTACGATGGGGTTGCTGACTCTGACCAGTTTCAAACGCGGCCGATGGCTATTCGGGTCCTGCAGTGCGGAAGATGAGACAGTGGCGGATTGGCCAACTTGGTCAGCAGGCCTGTGAAACTATTTGCCAGCACGATGCTGAGGTTTCAGAGACTAAGCCGGCGAGTGATGGGACGGTCCAAGACCAGCGGAGGCAGACTAGTCTCGGCACGGCATAGCTAGGGCCACCAGTGTGCATCTACCTCACAGGCGTCCGACTCAGTGGCTGCGATACGAGGTCGCTGATCCGGTCGCCTCCATGAATGAGCTGCGCGTGGTGCTCCTCCTTGCCTGGTGCTCTCAACCTCACTCAGAAGTCCGTCTGGAGAGTCACGAGACCCCCCAAAGTGCGTCACCAGAGTGCTCTGGGCATTTCCTATCATCCCGCCTTCTTCCTATCGACCGACTACATAAGCTCGCTCATCCCCCGGACCCAGATTATCTCCAAGTTCCACATGCCAGGAGTTCGTACGTGTCCTCTCACTTCAGTCCTACAGTTTTCGCCCACCGCCACCACCTTTCTAACCGACTGCCCTCGCAGCACTTGACGCCATGGATAAGCTCAAATCTTTCTACAAGAAGCTGAAGAGCAAGGCCACGTCGGTCACGAGCACCAAGACTGAGCCTCCTAAAACAAATGGCACTCCCGCCACCAAAGACACGCCTCCTGCACCGACTGAGACTCCCGCTCCCGCTGCTGGTAAGTGATTCTCTTTCACCTTGCTGGCCTGACCCGGCACTGGGCGGCAGCCGACGACGACGATGGATCGATGGGCCAGCAACAGACCTTCCCTGACGGACCGCTGACGCAGACACCCCTGCAGATGCGCCTCCGGCTGACAAGCCCGCTGAACCTGCCCCCGCGGCCGAGCCAGCAAAGACCGAGACCACCGCCTAGGGACCGTCTTGGACGACCGGAGATGCGCCCGATCCCGCTGGCTGCGCAACCGACATGATACCCGCAATCGAATTTCCGTTTCATCACTGCTTGTTGTTCGGCGCCCAGCTAATTACCACATATACCCCGTTGGGGCGACCGAACTTTGATACCCTGGTCTTTCATTTCGCTTCAGACGCGTTCCCTGAGCGGAACAGCGGCACACTTACACACGCTCTCCACACGACTGGTAACGGATCGAGATTGCACCTACGAAAGATACCCATGTCCAGCAGGAACGGAAGGCAATCAATTTCCAGTGATACCCAGATACCCATCACAGTTTTGATTTAGCAAAGCACAGGACAATGCTGATTACTATTCACTCTACGAATTCGATCGGGAGCAGCTGCCATCCCATCGCCGTAGTCGATTGATATTGTGCCGTCGCCTCTATCGCCGCTTCTGTTGACTGTATTTGTCTCCATGATGGACACGTATCGGTCTCGCTGCCAGAACCAATGGTCAGATCGACGAACTTGCCTCGTGCCGCAGCTATTCTTCCTCTTCCTTCCTGGTGCCATTCCACGGTCCCTCATCAGCACACTGATCGCCGGCTCTGACGACGGGCAGGTTTGAGCTGAGCCAGACCTGTAGTCCTGTGTGGCCCGAGTCTCGTTGAGAGGTCCAACACACCCTTCACGGCCATGCCTCAAGGCTTCAAGATGGTCAGCGCTGTGACCGGCGTGCGGCCAATCGTAGATGATCATATCCTTCCTTCGTGATCGCATGACTCGATCCATCCAATTCGACCGAGCTTCATGTCCAGTCCTCCGGCGGACACCCGAGTTGGAACTGATACAGATCGTGGTTCAATCTGGAGCCAATGGAGCTCATCTGGAGCCCATAACTTCCGTCGAGCCCCATCCACCGTCTTACTGAAGAGAGTGAGTGTGGAGTCTTACGAACGCGTTCAAGGAATGTCGACGTTCAGTTTCACAAAGACTCCCGGCCCAGCCGTGCTTTGGTGGCTGCCATTGAGCCTGGCGTACGAGCTCTTGCTTCTGACAGAGTGTGCATCTTTCGAGGAAGGCCGCGACGCAGGATAGATCCGGATCGATCTCTTCGATTTGTCACCCGGGATCATAGACAGAAGGATGTCGTGGTGTGATGATGAATTTGCGCCCAGGTCCGGATGATCATTGATTTGCGAAGTCGACATGGCCAGGCTGCGGTGTTGATGGGGGAAAATCTCGACGATTTGACTGGTGCCATGTTAGCCGTGTCAACAGGACGCAAAGGCAGCCATTCACACGTACTCGCTCGCCCATCGAGTGATGTTGTCTAGCGCTTCTCGCTCGCGTTTGGCTTCCTCCGGGCTCATCAAGTTCTGCGGTGGAACGGCGGGTGCACTCCATGTTCCATAAGCGTGACCACTCTGGCTGTATGGATCGTCATAGAGGAGGCGTGATCGGTCGGCCTGCACAATCGATTTCATGTCAGACAGCATTCATGGCATGCATGGAGACAATCGCGTACATCCTCGTTGCCATGGACGCGGAGTCCTAAACAAGAGAGACATGCTCCCATTCTGACAGGCGTCCTACGCTGGACAGCGTGGCGCGCGATCTGGAGGCGATTACTCAAAAAAAATCAAGTATACTCGAAGAATTCCATGCTGTGCAGCGATCTTGTCTTCTGAGCATTCAGCTCACCTGGTCACCCTATATTGAGTTGGCCGGACAGGAGATTACCCGCCTCCGGCCAAGCCTCGCTGAAAGAGGAATGGCGGCGTCTGGCTTGACTATCCTACTACTCTTCTATTACTCTTTGTTGACCAGCTGTCCCCTTGTCCTCCCAACAAGCTTAGAAATTGCAAAATGCTTACACGGTCGATGACCAAGCGGCCTTCCGAAGCGCACCACTACGGACCACAGGCGGGGACTACCAAAAAGCTCCAGAATGCTTCCTCTGGAGCAACACCCAACAGTGGACTATGCCTTGCCGCCGCGACTTACTCACCCTTCTCTGAAAGCTTCAACTCTGACTCGGCGACCTCAGGGCCTTGCTCTGTTGTCGAAGAATCCTCCGCCACTACCACCTCCGTCAGGAAATCCCCCGCCTGTGCCACTTCCACTGACAAATCTTCCGCCCCCGCCACTTCTGTCGAAAAGGTTTCTTCAGTTTCATCAGCGAATGGGGCCCCCCCCGCGACCACCGACTCGCCAGAGCTGGAGCGAACATCTGTCCTGTCACGTAGCTATGTGGAAATGTGGGACACGTCTTTCGACGAGCTTATGGCCATGGGTCGGGAAAAATTGAAGGAATCCATCAGGGCTATGGGCGGGACCGTCTGTCCGTGGAATGCCTTCCTTTTTACTGTCGTCAATGCGTGCTAACAAGTGCTTAACAGCCGATTCAGATGAAGATCACGAACCATATGATGGCAGTGACTATACGCCGGACGTTGACTATGAGCTAGGGATTGGCGAATTTGCCCCCAAACGAATGGGCTCTGAGGTTTCTTCAGTTTCATCGGCGAATGGCCACCCCCCCGGGACCACCGACTCGCCAGAGCTGCGAACATCTGTCCTATCACGTAGCTATGTGGAAAGGTGGCACACGCCTTTCGACGAGCTTATGGCCATGGGTCGGGAAAAGTTGAAGGAATCCATCAGGGCTATGGGCGGGACCGTCTGTCCGCGGAATACGTTCCTTTTTACTGCCGTCAATGCGTGCTAACAAGTGCTTAACAGCCGATTCAGATGAAAATCACGAACCATATGATGGCAGTGACTATACGCCGGACGTTGACTATGAGCTAGGGATTGGCGAATTTGCCCCCAAAGGAATGGGTTCTGAGGTTTCAGATGACTCAGTATGGTCGGACTTGTAGCAAAGGCATCGCAGAGTCTTGCGGGATGGCATTTGTGGATGTCCTCATTCGGCCTCTCTGGTTGAAATGAGAGAACATGGAGGAGACCTGACAAGCTCAGTGATATCTTTTTGGCTGTGTAGAGGTTCACCCGGCGGGCAAACTTGTGACAGACATAAGTTGCTGGCGCCTCAAAACACCACAGAAGCCAAGAAGCGACACTAGGGTGGCGTATATAAGGCCATCACCCAGGCATCCTCTTCTGATTCTCTAGAGATGAGTTTGGAATACAACTATGTTCCTCCTCTGCGATCCCATCACTCTGCCTATAAACATAGCTGTTGCCTTAGCGGACAGGAAACCTCACACGTCTATTCTCGCGTGCTCGTGCTATCTGCAGAGAAACCTGGTCGCAAGCCATCTTCAGCTCCTTCCATCTGTTTTCCATACTGGCCCTCTTTGCCGGCGGAGACTGGCAGCGAATACTCAACACGCCCGCTACCCTGCTGCAGGCGATAGAAAACAATATCGCACCTCCGCCGACGACGAGCTCCGATCCTTGTGGGCAAACTGCCACGGGCTTTGTCCCTCCTGGGCAATTTTGGTGGCATCGAAAATTGCCCCAGATCCCAACGTCGTTTTCTTCGCAGATGCCGGCATAGGATGGCATTGACAACATGCGGCATCCTCATAGACAGCACTGCTAGAGTATCACTGCAACTGGAAGAGGGTGTCCCAAACGTCATGGCAGGATAACATACACTCTGGGAAGGACAGAGAAGGGGCAACCGAGCCTTTCATATGTCGTGCGTCTCGGCTTGAAAATCGTTGAAGCCAAAGCTAAAGCAGAAAATAGCAAAATTCGACGAGGCACCAAACCTCACTCTGTAAAAACTGGCAAGACGCGATACGGTGTCTTCGCCAGGCTGCCAGGTCGGACGCGGTTCTGTGCCTGTTCAGGTACTGTACTTTCCTCCCATGGTCAAGACATCGAACTGACTGAGAGCGAAGGATGGTGAGAAACAACATGCTAAGATTTGACGGCAAAATCCAGTCGAAAAGGGACAACACCATCGAGTGGAGTTTGCAAGAGCCAGAGCGGAGGACAGGAAAGATCGTCGCCTATACTCAAATGGTGGTCTTTGGCAAAGACGGGACCGTAATGCTCAATTGGATTATTTATAGGTAGGGTGACGGGATCACAGGGGAGGAGAATATACATGCAATTGCAATGCCAAACTAATCTCTAGAGAACCAGAACGGGATGTCCGGGCGAATGGCCTTATATGCGCCGCGCTAGCGCTGCTTCTTCGGCCGTGTACTCCTTACAATGGCGATCCTCGGATATTCTCCCTAGGCCACTAGAGATCAGTTTAGAATGCAGTTCGCCTGTATACTCTCGTTTTCCTGTGATCCCGTCAGCCAGCTTATAACATCGCTGTCACATCAGCAGACCTAAAGCCTCACCAAGTGTTCATATTGAGACAATGATGTTGGTGAGGAATACTGTAGGAGGAGTATGACTGATCTTATGTGACGGATATACTATTAGGCAGGGAAACCCACATGCCTGGAATTGGTTGAAACGCGCTCACATAAGATCGCCCCGAAAAGCATCGTAGGTTCCAAGCTAGACTCTCCTAATCTACTTGCAATCTATCGCGCTAGCATGTACTTGTTCCTCAGTTATACAGTCTTTCCTTGACTGCGACAAGAACATTCAAAGGTAAATCGAGTACACGGTGTGGAAATGGATCCAGTCTAAAAAGGATTGGGTCAAAGACCTGTCGACTCTTCGATGGTCTCTACTGGGAAGGATTGATCTCAATTCGTTCGGTAAACCGAAAGGTCATAACTTCGTCCATCGAGCTGTGGTGTTGCTTCTCCAGACTTGAATTGCTGGATCCTGTTGATAGTTTGACGCGAAATAGGCTGGGCCTAGCATCTTTTTCACAACTTTGCCCGTTGGGCTCTTTGGCAGTTCGCCTGTGATGAGGCGAAGCAGCGTTGGAAGCTTGTACCCAGCCAACCTGCTTCTCAAATCGGCGCGCAAATCGTCCAGGTTCAGACCGTTCGGACTTCGACCTTTTTTCTTGTAGAATTCTTGGGCGACTTCATCGTCACGGAGAGACACGACGGCCCCCACCCTTTGCCCGAACTCGTCGTCTGGCACGCCGACGACCATCGCCTCTCCCACATATGGCAAGGCAAGGAGCTCTCGCTCGATATCCAGTGCGGAGATTTTATAACCGCCAGACTTGATGATGTCTACTGATGCGCGTCCGACAATGAAATAGTACTTGCCTTCTCGTCTTGCGACGTCCCCAGTGAGAAAGTATCCGTCCGAGTCGTGCGCTTTCCGGGTCGCTTCCGGGTCATAGAGGTATTTGGAGAACATGTTCCATGATCTGACCAAGACCTCGCCTTGGTCGCCGTCGGCCAATTTGACATCCACGCCCAGTGCAGCTTCACCGACCGAACCATCAGGAACATCTTGGTAGCCCTCGAACGGCATGTTGAACACGACGCCGGCCTCGGTGGAACCGTACCGTTGGACGATTCGACGTCCACCCATCAGATCGGACCAGAAGTTGTCGATCGGCTTGGGCAGGGCCGAAGTACCACAGAGGCACACTTTGAACGATGCCGCCGCGGACCGGTATCCGTCGATCTCTTGTGGTGGCAATTTGGCGATGTGTTCTTGATAGTATCTCATCATTCGCATGTATATGGTGGGTACGCCGGTAAAATGCGTCAGACCTCCTTGTTTCCACCGGTTCCAGGTCCAGGCGGGGTCGAAATGGCCAGACCTAAACTCGATGCAGGCGCCGGTCTGGAGGAAGGGGAAGAACGAGACCCAGATCCCCGTGGCGTGATGAACGGGCAATAAGTGCAAGAGGACGTCACTCTCTTGAAGGCCCAATTGCTGTGCAAAGGACACTGTGACATCTGCAATGGCTGCGCGACGGAGCACGGCTCCCTTGGGTGGTCCCGTGGTGCCAGATGTGAAGATGACCACGGCCGGGCCGTTGGGATCGAGATATCTGCTGGAAGAAACAAGAATGTCTCGGACACGGATGGGTGGGAATCTCTCGTATGATCTGACTGGCACACAGACAAAAGAGGGATTCGTCGTGTGACGGATCTCCGCTGCCAACGCCTCGCCGAGTGTGAGAGCTGGTGTCGCCGTGACGACGGCGACGGTCTTTGCCTTATTGACATAATAAGAAGCTTCCTTCACCGGCTGCGCCATGCTGAAGGGGCTTGCGGCGGCTCCGAGGGCCAATACAGCCAGGATGGCCACGGTAAACTCGTACCCGCCCGGGGCGAGGACACTAATGTAGACTTCCCTTCCATTGCGAAGATCGTCGACTGCTTGTCGGCTCAAAGAGGATTCCAACACACTCCGTAGGTTCAGGGCATCACTCAGCAGTTGTGCCACCGTTTTCTCCTCTCCAGTGTTGACATCGCGAATCGCTGGACCGGCTGGATACCGGCGACATGCCAGGGTCAGCAGGCGAGTAAGGAGAGGGTCGGCCGGAAGAACAGTTTCTCCGGTATGAGCGGGAACCACGTCGTACCTTTCTGTCATTGTCGGCGACGACCTTTCGCAGCACACATCACGCGACAGAAGCCAGGGCGATACCGCGCTCTATAAAGATTGGCAATGGTCGGAGATTGACATGGAGGCGAGAAGAAAAAATCGCCGCCGTCGCCCTTGGAGAAAGATATGTCTCGGCGATTTCTCCATCCGCCGCCAGCCTCGGCATCTCTGCACCGTGAGGAGCCGACGATGGTATATCAGTGGTAAGCTGTTCTTCGGTCTAGTCATGGACATATGAGAAGGAGATTTTCAAAAGAAGCTCACCCGTTCTCGATGATATTATGGCGGATTTTACGGACAAGCTGCAACCGGCCAGTCCCAGCGGCCCCAGCATTCTGGCACAGGAACGGTCGGGTTCCAATGTCAATGTGGACCAGTTGGCGAAACATCTCCTGTCCCGAAATGGATTCCTCGAGCGCCAAAAGCGGATCCTGTCCATTTTAGAGCCAATTCCGTACTTTTGCAAGAAGAATCAACTCAACATGGCCCGTCCGGACCGGTACCACCTCAGCCTGGCCCGGGCCAAGGCGCTCCGACGGCTGTCGCTGCAGTACCGGTGGGACCGAGAGGACTATCTCATGGCGGACTACTTGATGGATGAAATGGGCCCCTACGCCCTCCAAAGCTCCATGTTTCAAACATCAATCCTCGAGCAATCGAACCCCGAGCAGAAAGCGTACTGGCTGCCGCAGGTGGAGAATTTTGAGATTATTGGATGCTATGGCCAGACCGAGCTGGGGCACGGGAGTAATGTCAGAGGCATCGAGTGTCAAGCCCTGTGGGATCCCACCACCAAGGAGTTCATCATCCACAGCCCGACGTTGACGGCGAGCAAATGGTGGAATGGGGCGCTCGGCCGGACGGCAAACCATGCCATCGTTGTGGCCCAACTCCTCCTTCCAGACTCGAAGACGGGCGAGAACAAGTCATACGGACCCCACCAGTTCATTGTGCAAATTCGGGACATGAAGACTCACCAACCTCGGGACGGCATCGTAATTGGTGATATTGGACCCAAATACGGGTATCCCGGTATGGACAATGGCTATATGCTGTTCAATCACTACCGAGTCCCACACTCGGCGCTGCTCTCGCGCTATTCGGGGGTCGATCCGGAGCACGGCACCTATATCAGACCCGAGAACCCCGCGGTCGTGTATGGATCGTTGACCTTTGTTCGTGCTCAGATCATCATGCACGCCCGTCTGGTCCTGGCGCGGGCCGTGACGATCGCCGTGCGATATCTGTCCATCCGACGCCAGTTTCCCGATCGCGATTCCAAAAACCCCCATGCCCCGGAGCAGGCCGTGCTGAACTATCCGACCGTTCAAATCCGGATCTTACCTCTTCTCGCCACCACCTTCGCGCTGCACTACACGGGGGAGGCCATGTACCACCTGTACTACGGCACTCGCCAGTCGATTGAGAAGAGCGGCGACTTTTCGAGGTTCGCAGAGATGCATGCGGCCTCCTCCGGTCTGAAGTCTCTGTGTACGACCCTCGCCGCAGACGGAATCGAGACTTGTCGCCGAGCGATGGGCGGGCACGGATTCGGAGGCGGCAGCGGCATGATTGCGCTGAACAATGAATACCTGTCCAAACCCACGGTCGAAGGGGACAACTGGATGATTACACAGCAGACGGCTGCCTACCTCATCAAGAGGATGGCTGTGGCCGTTGAACGGACCGGAGGGGGACCGACCGAATCTGTCGACATCCAGTTTGCGCAGTATCTGACTCACCCGGCGGGAGGAGGGATCGTCGGCTTTGACATTTTCCAGGACGAGAAGGAAATCGTCAAAGCGTTCCAGCACCGCGCGTCATACCTGTCTTACCAAGCATATCAGGCCAGGGACGTGGAGAAGAAACCGTGGACCAGCTTGATGCTCTACTTGCACCAGTTGAGCCGGGCCCACTCGGAGAGTCTGCTGGTGTCCAACTTTTACAACGGCGTCTTCGTCTCGACACCAAACCCGCCGTTGGACGCCAACACGGTCGCGGTCATGAAAGGGCTGTTCCGGCTGTTTGCCCTCTGCACGTTGGACGCCTCAGCCTCGGAGTTCTTGCTCTCAAAGGCCCTGTCGGTCGAGCAGCTGCAGCACGTCAAGCCGACGATCCTGGAGTTGATGAACCAGGTCAGACCGCACGCGGTCCCGCTCGTCGATGCCTGGTCCATTCCGGACTACCTCCTTGAAAGTGCCCTGGGCAGTTACGACGGGGACGTGTACAACCGTCTGTTCCAGAAAGCACATAAAGAGAACCCGCTCAACCGACTGACCTTTAACCCGGACTGGAAGACGGAGGAGATCGTGATGGGAGAGGGCGCAGAAAATGCAAAGCGGCGTCTCGAGGCGCTGGCGCTGGGCACGGCCCCTCACGATAAATCAGAAACGGTCAAGTCAAAGTTGTAGCTACCGTTTTACATAGCCTGTCCTCGGTCTCTGTTTTTGGAAAAGGGCAAAAAAGCCTCAATGCTATATCTTGGCCTTGGCCGCCGTACCAACCCTCTTTCTGTGCACATAGCTGATGGCCTTGAATTTATCCAACGCTTCCCCCCAGAGTTCAGAACGCAGCAGGCCGTAGACGCCCATTTTGGCTCGGGGAGCAATCTCCTTGGCGAGTTCAATGGCCCTCTGCCGCATCTGGTCCGGCTCGGCGATCTCATCCACAATCCCGTCCTTGAAGGCCTCGATCCCCGTCCACTTGTGCGCCTCGAGTAACATCTTGCGGGCGATCTGAGGATGGAGTTTGAGTCTCGGCAAGGCGCCAATGCCGTCAAAGTGCAAGCCGAGATTGACCGGGGGCATGCTGATGAAACCTCGCTTGCTGTTCATGATCCGGTAGTCACACGACAGCGCAAATGGACACGCGCCACCAAAGGTGTGGCCGGTGATCAGGGCGATGGTCGGGTACGGGTAGTCCACCAATGTCGCCAGGAGAGGATAGAAGCCGTCCGCATTGGCGTAGATGTTCCTGTCAGACTCGTCGAGCTCGAGACCGGTGCACCAGAACTTGTCCGAGAAGGAGGTGATGATGACGGCCCCGGGTGAGTCCGGTTTGATCAGCGTGCTTTCGATGTAACGGAGCGCCGCGATCAGCGTTTGGGCATACGCCACATTGAGACGATTCTCAGGCGGTTTTTGCATGGTGATGATATGGACTCCGGGTGCGTCAGGGGGTGAAGTGATGCTCAGATTCTGGAAGGTTGGCCCGTCCGCGGTTGCCATCCTGATGGTGTGTATATATAGAGGAGAACAGTCTCAAGAACACAGTGGGAGAATGTTGCCTTGACCTAGCTGATGTGCACAAACCATGCAAGCGGTGCTGAGTTTCTGATATTTGCTCCGGTAAAGTCAACCATTGAGGCAACAACTCGCATGAAGAGAACCATGGACTCGGCGTTTTGAGCAGCCCGGCTCGCGGCGATATCAAGAGCGAGCCTTGTCAGTGCCATGGGCCATGTGCGGGGAGAAGATGGAGTTGGAGTCAGGCACTGGTTTGCCTCGGCGATTCGGCATCGGAGTTACAATTACCCTTGAGCTATGATTCGCCCCTCTCTTGACCACTTGATTGGCCCAGCGGAATGATCATGGTCCTGCATTCTTGGCATGTTTGTTGAAGATGCACGGATGCGTGGTGCCAGTGTCGGGACCTCAATTCCCTTCTTGTGGCAACGACTAGAGGATTGGTCGACCGCCTGTATTTAGGTTTTGACCCATAAATCTTCGACGAGGGCCACGTTTGACATTATTGCTCTCCGTGCCAGTGGTAGACGCCGGCACTAACTGGTACAGTCGAAATTGCTTGGCTCTTGTTGGCTAGCATGGCTGACCAGACTGGCCGGGCCAGGGGCTAGCTACCTCTTCCTCCCAACGTCAACCCTCCTTCCATTGTCCTCCTGCCCCTTGATACTGGGCGGGTGCCACCCAACAACGCAGGAGAGAAGATTGCAAGCAGCAAGAACGACCACTTCTTTGCACCGCAGAAAACCGGGAGATGATCTGCTAGCTTGATAAGTTTTCGATTAACTCTGACCCAATGCAAGGCCGGCGCCTACAAGGCGCTCTCACCACCTCATCATGCATAACAAGTTCCCAAACTTTGAACCAAACCATGGCTAATGCAAGCACCGCTTCGAATCTCTGTCCACGGCGGCTCCACGACACCCACTGCTGGCAGACCCGACCGTGTGGTTGCCAGGGTCCACTTCGATCTTGGTCATGTCGAGCTTCCTTTTTTTTCCCGTCGACGACCAGCCTTCGCCTGGTTCACTCGCTGGTTCACTGCACCTTGACAACCGCTTCACGCAGTCCGTGTCTATGGCGTCGTTGGGCGGAGAGTGACGAGGATTAGTAAAAATCTCCATATCCCTGACCATCAGATCTCGGGCTGACTCTGTAGCCACCAGGTTGACCACTGCCGTAACCGCCCGGATGTTGGTCGGTGTATCCAGGAGCGGCTTGGTAAGTGTTGACACTTGCTGGTGCTGATGCGGGAATAGCACTGCCGGGCCCCAGACCACGAGCCTGGCCATTGTGCTTCATCATGACCGAGGGACGGCGGTTGTACAAGTCTCGGATGGTGTCCTCGAGTTGCTTCGCCTCCCGTTGTGCTTTCTCAATGCTCGCAGAGAACCTGTTGCCCTCCTTACTCCACCGGGAGATGTTGTCCAGCTCCTTTTGCAATCTTCTTTGCTTGACCTTGATCTCTTGGCAGAGCCGGCAGTCTTCGTTGGTTTTGGTCACACTCTCATGGTGAACCAACTTGGCACCGCATGTCTCTCCCATCCGGTGTTGACGAGGGCATCGAAGTTTCATATTCCCCCACTTCCAGTCTCCGCACTTGTAGTCGGTTGTCGCATAATAGCACATCCTGACTCGATGGCACCAACTCTTAGCGGCCCTCCCACACTAAAGCACTTATGGCTGACGCACCGTTTGAGCGGTCCTGTGGATCCCAACAAGATGGTGTCGACAAACAAAGCGGTGAGTTTTTTCGGAGATAGCCGGCCTGTCCCGCCAGGCGATTCGGGACGTCGTGAAACTGTTGGTCAAAGCGTTGATGTCCACAGACGGCCGAGCCTGTGTGAGTCGCGGCCGATGCACACAAGAGCGGGCCGGTTCGTGAACCTTGTGGGATCAGGGACACCCCCTTCCAGTGGTCAGCCTTCATGCCTTCTCGAACACGCGTATGCCATACCTGAGCTGTGCCAGAAGACACGTGTTCGAAGTAGGAAGATAGGTCTCCAGCGCACACACGTTGTCCACGACGGTCCGGCTGCTGCTACTGGGGAGCCTGAACTTTTATGACCTATACGGGATCTGCAGACGTCAATTCATCTTCTTCGGTTCCCGTGGCTTTGACTGCGATCGGCCGCTGGCAGTGTGAGACGTGTCGTGCTTACAAGCCAATCGACGTCGGCCAGCAATGTCGAAGATGGTTTCAACGGTTGTCATACTGGCCGTCGCCGCAACCGATGGTCATGTCTTTCCTCGCAGAACCCCGTCGGCCATTCGCTGTCAGGGTGGCGAATTGTCGGAGCAGAGAACTAACTCTCCGGAACAGCACGAGACTGCAGATTGACGTGCCTGCGCGTGCTTCATGGTGGCCGCCCCCACCAGGCTTACCACTCACAGCCTCGAGTGCTCTGACCAGAGACCGTGTCTGACTACACGAGGGCCGTTTCGTCTCTTGCTAAGACAGCAAATCAAGCGGGTGAGGAAAAGTGTCACAATCTGAGTCGTGGATCAAAAGACCCGCAGAAGCGACGAGCCGGGCCGGAAACGTTCAGAAACTGATGGGGGTCGAAACTATCCAAAGGAGATCTTAGTGCCCGCTTGCCATGCTGCCACTTTGCTGCAGCTTCCAGTCTGGCAATTGGCCGTCAGGACACCTTGACGGGCATGGCTTAGGCCGCGCCGCAGATCACAGCGACATAACACGATCCCTGGGTTCGGAGTCTATGCAGCAACGGTACAGGCTGTTGTGGAGTCCCGGACCAACACAATGTTTTGATGGCATGGCCTGGCCGGGCCTGGCCTGGACCAGATAAGAGCCTCATCCGTCCGAGCGGGAGCTGAGGTTGGAAATGTCGTCCAAATCCTCCTCACAGTCAAGGTGCCCATGACGGCAAATCACGCTCTACACCCGCGGGAAGAATTCGAATCATGAAAGCAGCACACTCCCACTACACCCTCGGCACGATGCAGGGAGAGGATCCACGGCACAATGAGTTGTGGATGGCGCCCGTTCGTCTACGACAGACTAGGAGTGGCCCCTCGCCCAGGCCGAACAATGACCCGTGACGAAGAGCCGGCCGTTTTGCAGCGCGTCAGATCGGCCGTTTTGACGTGGCTCGAATTATGTTCCCGGGACAACAAACTACGACAGAACGACGATCAATTGTGGTAGGTAAAGCGTCCCCAGCCCCACAGGCAAAGGCGTGGAGACTCCTCTTGCATCTGCCACCCCCGGGGTCGTCGGCAAGGTCGTCTCAGCTCGTGCTGGACACATGCAGGATCCAGTGTTCAGCAGCTTCATGGAGTTAGGGTACCTGGCCGACCAGCACACCAGTACGTGGCAATGGCGTCGAAGAATTCCCGCAGCGAAGACCGAGGACCATATTCGCCTCTTATCTCCTCGAGAGAGCCCGCTTGCCCAGGGCCTAGTGCGCAGACATTGTGCATCATGGTGATTTGGCCGGAGCACATTGGTCGAAGCCCGCTGTCCACTAATCATTGTGTCCTGCGCCTTCTCTTCTTATCCCATGATGATGACCTGCACGAAAAGCCGTCGTCCAGGAATAGCCGAGTGGCTTTGGTTCAGGGGGCAGTAGGCTTTACGACGCAGTCTAAATTTCGTTCATCTCATGCAAGGTGGCCCTCAATCTTGACACAATTCACATTGCGGAAAGCCGGACGCCCTTACAGAGTGCCCCCTCTCGTTTCTTGGGCGAAGCTATCTCTTGTGTTGGCACTCTCTCCTGTTCAATCTCAACCCACACACCATGACCCGTCGGAGGATTTGCCAATTCACCAATAGCTCATCATTCGGCAGACTTGACGAGACTGGGTGATCTTCGACGGGCAAGCTGTCACCCCGGTGATTTGGCATCCCGTCTTCTCACCGACTCACTAACCTGTTGAGTCCGTCTTTCCCTATCAATTCTTTTCCATCCCGCTGCAGACTTTTGGAGGGTAAGGCCTCGGAATGATTCGCTGCCTCGTTCACAATTGTCTGCATCGTTTGTGCCGCAATCGTTTGCATCCGATCCTGCACTGCTAAAGGGAGGGACAACTAATGGATGAACCAGCAACTAATATTTTAACTCTTTGAAGATGCGGCCGTTCGCCTCATTTTCAACGCCACGTCATATTTCAGTGGACCACTCGAAGAGACGGGCCCACCAACCATGCCATTGCTGAAATACTGATGACTACTTGCTGTTGCGGCCACAGATGAGACAAGTTGTCAGATGTCTGCCATCCTTCTAAGAGAAGCGATTGAGAGACCAATCGAGATGAAAGACCTTGGAACAGAGATAATAAACCGGAAAAGAATACCTTCCCCCACACCGCGAAGATGCCTCATACCGGCTGTTGGACTCGGAGGACACAGTTCTGCTGGGAAAGGGTGGAATGGCCCGAACCTACCAGCAGAGCAGCATGTGTTATCCTGCTGTCCATTCAAGCTTTGTGAAAGCATTGTCGAAATCAATTCTTGTTTTATTCTATTTTCCAATCTCTAATATCGAAAGGAGATTCGTGCAGGAGTGATCTACCATCTCGTCACAAGGTTCCCCTTCGAATTCTATCCATGTTCACCGATTATTTCCTGGACAGATTCGTGTGCAGGATATGCTCCTTCATGCCCAGGCCGGCGAGAGCGGCTAAGATCGCGAGACCTAATCCCGAGACAAAGGCGCCACGCAAGCCGTCCATGTAAATGGACATGACTACGTCTCTGCTCCAGCCTTTTGGCAGATGCTTGACGGTCTCCAGGCTGTCACGGATGTGTCGGATGATCGTGTCGCTGTCCGGCATGCCGCCATACTCGTCCTGCAGTTCGCGGGTGAGAATGTTCTGGAACAGGGCGCTGCCGATGGTGATGCCGATGGTGCTGCCCGTGGACCGGAACGCGTAGCTGGCCGCCGTGATGACAGCTTGGTGTTCGTGGTCGACGGCGCTGATCATGGCCACCAGGGTGACGGTCAGCATGGAGCCGTAGGCGAAGCCGAGAGGGGTCACATAGGTGTACGTGGCCCAATTGGGTGAGTTGAGCTCGAAGGTGCAGAGAAGGGCGGTGCCGAGGACGAAGATGAGCATGGTCGTGACGTTGAGCCAGTAGTAGCGCCCCGTCGCCCGCATAACGTAGCCCGAGCCCAGACTGCCAAAGGCCGTGGTGACGGCGAAGGGGATGACACGGAGACCGGCCGCCGTGGACGACAAGCCGCGGATTTGGAGGTAGAGCGGGACGTAGTAGAGGGCCAGGATGGCGGACATGGTGCTGAACCAATTGGTGAGGCAGGCTGCCAGGACGGTGCGGGTCCCAGCGACAACGGTGACGGGAATGACGGGTTCGGGGACCCAGCGGGGTGTGGATTCCAGATAGAGAAATGCGGCCAATATGACGCCAGAAAGGACGAGGGAAGTGATGATGAGTGGGTGAGACCAAGGAAGCTGATTGCCACCTGTATTCAGGCCGAGGAGAAACAGGACCAGGGAGCTGACGAGGAGGCCGGACCCGAGAAAGTCGATCCGTCGCAGGGCCGGTTTCGTGCTGGGATTGACGGGGATGTCGACCAGAAAGTAGACCATCACGGCCGAGACGACGATGAACGGCACTTGAATGAGGAAGGCCCACCGCCAGGAGAATCTGTCAGCCAGGAAGCCACCAAAGACGCCCCCTAAGCCCATGCCGAGGCCAAAGACCAGGTTGCCGTAGCCTTGCCACAGTCCCCGCCGTCGTAGTGGGATGAGGTCGGACGTGATGAAGGTCGAGATGCAGTTGAGACCACCCCCGCCAATGCCAGCAATGACCCGGCCGGCGATGATGGTCGCCGCATTGGGCGCCAGTCCACACACCAACGTGCCGACGCCGAAGAAGATGTTGGAAAAGATCAGGCCCTTTCGCCGGGAGAAGATGTCTGTCAGCTTGCCTGATAGAGGTTGGCACGCCGAGTTTGCGATCAGATAGCCCGTGGCCAGCCAGGAGAGCAGAGAGAGCGAGTCGAAGGAGGACGAGATGGGCGCTGTCAGGGTGGCGACGATCGTCGTGTCTGGCGACCAGCATCAGCAGCCGTCTACCTATCCCTCACTCATACCAATCGACAACATACCCAGCGCAGCAAAGAAGACGCCAATCCAGATGGCGGTCATGATGACTACCAGTTTCGTGCTGCTCGGCTCTTCATGACCGGTGCCGTCATGCTGCTCGTCAGCCGCTGCTGGAGGGCCATGAACGTCCTCTGGATCCACCACTCTGCCATTCGAAGAGCCGTGGTGCTGTCCAAGGAGGGGACTCCGCTCTGACGAGGGGAGGTTCTCATCATCAACCGCCATAGCAGGAAGATGCTTTCAACGCGACTGACTGACACCTTGAGATCTTTGTGGAGCGCCTCCTATAGGCGTTGAACGGGAGAGGCTATCACAGTGAGTCAAATTCCACCAACCGAAGATATTCCGGACAGTGGCTTTCTCCGAAAGCGGGCCCGGCCACCCGCACACGACCAAATTGTCATTGAAGCAGAGAACATGCCTCTGGAGGATCAGTCGGATTTACAATGGTCATATTAGTCCTAGCCTCTAAGTGCTTCTATATCTACAATCTCTTTGACGGCCTCTGTGGTGAGGACATAGGGGCTGTCCTCCTGGACGCTGATACTATCTTCAATGCGTATTCCGATATTCCTGAAGTGCTTCGGCCAGCGTTCATCGTCGGGCACGTAGATGCCCGGTTCAATAGTGATACAATGTCCTTCTCGGAGCACAGTCTTCCGCGAATAGCCCGGCGTGTCGTGAACGTCCAGGCCAATGTAATGACTCAGGTGGTGTGGAAACAAGGTCTCGATCGCGTTGGAGGACATGTCGAAGCCGAGCTGCCGCAACTCGCCCGTGAGGCTCTCCTCGGCGATGCCGTGGAGCCGGTCCAGTGACATGTTGGCACTGCCCCGGCAGAGGGAGATCAGGGTCCGCTGCACCTTCAACACGGCCTGGTAGAGGTCACGTTGCGCATCTGAGAAGCGACCTCCAACCGGCCACGTGCGGGTGATATCTGAGATATAGCCACCGTACTTCCCACCTCCGTCGACGAGGACCAGCTCGTCATCCTGGAGGACGTCATCATTCCGCACATAGTGGATGCTGAGGCCATTTTTGCCGCCCGCAACAACGGGTTCAAATGCAATAGAGTCGCAGCCATTGGCCAAAAAGCGATATCGGAGGTAGGCGTTGAGTTCCTTCTCTCGCGTCCACGTCTTCCTCATGGCTTCGGTGTGTGCTCTCCCTGATGCTCTTCCGGCGATGCGCATGACCTCGATCTCAGCAGGGCTTTTGAAAGCTCGCAAGTCGTTCATGATCGGGCGCAGGCGATTCACCTTGTGGGAATCGATCATCTCGGCAAACTCTGTGCTCCGGCGTGGCCGGCCATACAGGAACCGTTGGAGAGCGGATTGATTGACGTCCGAACTGGTGATCTCGGTGTATACGTGGGACGCTTCGCCGACGATGCTGGGCAAGATCTTCTTCAGCCGGCTGACGTCGCCCGTCTCATCGGCATTGAAGACATCTCGCGCGGCCTGTGTGCCGGATCTTGCTCCATCCCAGATCTCCGCCTTGGGGTCTTTCTCGCGCACATGCAGGTGGAACGTATGGTCCGTGCCCGAGGCATCCTTTCCGATGATTGCGACCGCTTCGGGCTCGTTGAAGCCGGTGAGGTAGAGAAAGTCTGGATCTTGATGGAATTCATAAAACACGCTTCCCGAGCGGAAAACAATGTCTGAGGCGGCAACGATGGCTATCGCTTTCTCGGGGAGCTGGGCTGCCAGCCTCGTCCGCCGATCTGCATACTCTTGTGCCGTGATGCCAGGGGTCAATTCCCCGGGCTGAAGGAGGTGCGGGTGGGTTTCGTGTACAGGCTGGCCGAAGGACAACTCCGCTGCATTGACGCTAAGGCTGTTGTATGCTCTGGTCCGCCGAGCGAGACCGAGTCTTGCCTGAGACCGCCACGGGCGAATGGCATGAGTGGCACACCTGGATGTCTCGCATACTGTCCTCCGCATCGACATGCTATGAAAATGAGACGGCACAAGGGAGTCGTCCTGGATCTCCTTGGACTCGGGTGTCCCCATCTATCAGTGCCGAAATTTCTTCGGCTCCGCTTGCCTAACGCGGACGCGTGAGCGGCACGCCCTTGCGATTTGATACAAGCGACTAATGATTGGAAGAATGACTCATTGATAACTATATCATAGTGCTTCCGTCTTCATATCACACCCTTGGCTTACCAGGCGCCAGATTAATTCCGTCGCCGCGCGTGGACATCCAACATGGGACGAACATTGGAATATCCAAAAACACCACACAACACGGTGCACCGGTACAGCAAACGAGGTGAGAATAACCATCGCTCCCCATAACAAGGAATTCACCAGGCTAGGGACCTATGATCTGGGGGAAATCCATTCAATAATCAACAGCACTCCTGTTCTCCATGTGTCCTTCAGCCCATCGCCCGAAGATCCATTTCCGGCCATCCTGCCCATGATTGGCGTGATGGGCTCGTTCGAATTCCCTTCGTCGAGCATCGATGAGCCGCTGGATTGCTATCTCCACGGATATGTCAGTGCCAGACTCACGCGGCTGGCCCGGGAATCGCCCAACGGCTTGCCCGTGTCGATTGCTGCCACCAAAGTCGATGGCTTCGTGCTGTCTCTGACGCCAAACTCTCACAGCTACAACTACCGGTCGGCTGTGCTTCAAGGCTACGCTAAACCCGTCGAGACGGACGAGGAAAAGCTGTATGCGATGCAGCTCATTACAGACTCGGTCGTGCCACAGCGTTGGGCCAACACGCGTTCTCCTCCAGATAGCGCGGAAATGCAATCGACCGCCGTCCTGAGGGTGAAAATCCAGAGTGGTAGCGGCAAGATCAGGCACGGCGGCCCTCACGATGACATCAAGGACACGAAGAGGGATGAAATAACGGCCAAGGTCTGGACCGGAGTCATCCCGGTCTATCAGACTTTTGACGCTCCAATACCGAGTGAAACCAACAAGGTGAAAGAGGTGCCGACCTACATCGATTCGTATTTGAAAGAAACAGTGAGAGAGAACCGACTACAGGCTCTCAATGCGACCAAAGAGGAATGAATGGCTCTGCAAGCGTCATTTGAGGTCGTCCGAGATGAGATGCGAAGCTTTTCCGGCCGGCATCGACTTGGTTATTTTCCCCGGGATGGGCAGAATTGGCGTTATTTTGGGCCTTCATCACTCAAGTGATAGAGAATTAGATGTGCCTTCTGAACTCTGAATACCAAAGACCAAACGTTCAGCCAACTCGACCACGTGACCTACATCCAAAGTTCGACAAGAAACTCAAATCGAGAAGGGCAACCCTTAGATCTCATTTTTTTGGCAGTGGCCCAATTATACTCGTCAGCATCGTTGCTTTGCTCAGTTGCGGCTTGCCCTCAACCTCACCCGGACCCTGGAGTTCGTGACACATGTCCCCAGAAGGGGATATGGCCTGGAAGAAGCCGCCGGTGGCAGTTCATATTGTATAAATATTGACTCCTCCCTGGACCCTACTCCGGAAGTTATTCAAAACAAATTATAACCTGAGAAGAAGTACCAATATCTCTGCTAGGGCTCACCCCTCCTTCCACCGTCTTGATTCCGGTATGTCGCGGCCGAGTTCGTCACGGTGTCAGGAACACCAGTAGCGTAGAATATGTAGGACTCTCTGCTGCCACGTCCCGTCTCATCCCGTTAGAAGTGCCCATAACATGCGGACATGCGTCTCCTGCCACCTCCTCGAACTTGCCCTAGTCCCTCAGCACTCCTGCCAGATTGCCCATGCTCGACGCTGAAAAGATTGATTGCTTTGAGAGACAGAAAGTCCACCTCAAAGAGCGCTCGTTACCGTAGTTCCAAAATTCATCACTTCTCAGTCAATGACGTGAATCAGGTAGTAGAAGCAGCGTATCCCCTGTCCCGTCGTCTGCCTAGGATCCCGGCTCGCCATAGCGCGTCCCAAGTTCTCTCAACCATTCTTGGACACTATCGGGAATTGTGTTGACGCTTTCCACCCCGTTGATGTGTGGAAGTGGTTGTGATATTTCGATGAATTCGTGATTCTGGCAAGCTCGAAGTCTGTCTTGGTGAGGATATTGTTGCATGCAAGTAGAACACAAATCAATGTTAGGGCACGTTCGGCAGACAAAACGGGAGCCGATTAAGTCTGAGCCGTCATTGCAGGTGCTACACCGGACCCGATAGACAGGACTGCCGTCCTTCAACCCAATGATCTGCTGTTGAAAGCTAAAGTGCGCCTCCTTCGACTCTTGTAGGAACATCAAACAATGACCCAGTTCATGGAAACCCGGAGACAATCCTATTTGCTTGGTTTCGAGCAATCGTCTCGACAACTGACAAATGGATCGGCGCAACGAGTTGACTCGAATCGTGTCGGAAGTCGGAAGATAGGTGAGTTGGCACAATTGCCGCATTTGATGGAATGTAGTCTGGTCTACTGAGGCCCAATCTAGAGCACTTTTGCCATAGCCATCAAAGATGGAACCATCGGCGCCATGTTCAAGGAGGACTTTAACTGCTTCAACATGACCGGAGTAGGCGGCAAGATGAATTGGAGTTCTGTAGAATGCGTCCTGAATGTTCATGTCGACTGTGAAACTCGTGAGCATGTCCTTTAGGGGGAACGTGTCACTTTGAATTGTATGACTCAGCTGGGCCAGGAAAACGATCACTTCGATGTGACCATTCAGGGCTGCTAGATGGAGTGGTGTCCATCCGTCTTGCTTCTTCACATTCACCTCTGCATGTTGCTCGATCAAGTACTTGACCACTTCGATGTGACCATTCAGGGCTGCTGCATGGAGTGGTGTCCATCCGTCTTGATCCTTCACATCCACCTCTGCTTGTTGCTCGATCAAGTACTTGACCACTTCCATGTGACCATTGTCGGCTGCTGCATGGAGTGCTGTCCATCCGTATTGATCCTTCACATTCACCTCTGCTTGTTGCTCGATCAAGTATTTGACCACTTCCATGTGACCATTCTGGGCTGCATCATGGAGTGGTGTCCATCCGTCTTGAACCTTCACATTCACCTCTGCTTGTTGCTCGATCAAGTACTTGACCACTTCCATGTGACTATTGTGGGCTGCTTCATGGAGTGGTGTCCGTCCTTCTTGATCCTTCACATTCACCTCTGCTTGTTGCTCGATCAAGTACTTGACCACTTCGATGTGACCATTCAGAACTGCTAAATGGAGTGGCGTCCATCCGTCTTGCTTCTTCATATTCACCTCTGCTTGTTGCTCGATCAAGTACTTGACCACTTCGATGTGACCATTCAGGGCTGCTGCATGGAGTGGTGTCAATCCGTCTTGCTTCTTGACATTCACCTCTGCTTGTTGCTCGATCAAGTACTTGACCACTTCCATGTGACCATTGTAGGCTGCTGCATAGAGTGGTGTGTGTCCGTCTTGATCCTTCACATTCACCTCTGCTTGTTGCTCGATCAAGTACTTGACCACTTCGATGTGACCATTCCGAGCTGCTTGATGGAGTGGTGTCAATCCGTCTTGCTTCACATTCACCTCTGCGTGTTGCTCGATCAAGTACTTGACCACTTCCATGTGACCATTGTCGGCTGCTGCATAGAGTGCTGTCCATCCGTATTGATCCTTCACATTCACCTCTGCTTGTTGCTCGATCAAGTATTTGACCACTTCCATGTGACCATTGTCGGCTGCTGCATGGAGTGGTGTCCATCCGTCTTGAACCTTCACATTCACCTCTGCTTGTTGCTCGATCAAGTACTTGACCACTTCGATGTGACCATTCAGGGCTGCTGCATGGAGTGGTGTCTGTCCGTGTTGATCCTTCACATTCACCTCTGCTTGTTGCTCGATCAAGTATTTGACCACTTCCATGTGACCATTCTGGGCTGCATCATGGAGTGGTGTCCATCCGTCTCGAACCTTCACATTCACCTCTGCTTGTTGCTCGATCAAGTACTTGACCACTTCCATGTGACCATTGTAGGCTGCTGCATAGAGTGGTGTGTGTCCGTCTTGATCCTTCACATTCACCTCTGCTTGTTGCTCGATCAAGTACTTGACCACTTCCATGTGACCATTCTGGGCTGCATCATGGAGTGGTGTCCATCCGTCTTGAACCTTCACATTCACCTCTGCTTGTTGCTCGATCAAGTACTTGACCACTTCCATGTGACCATTCAGGGCTGCATCATGGAGTGGTGTCAATCCCTCTTGATTCTTCACATTCACCTCTGCTTGTTGCTCGATCAAGTACTTGACCACTTCGATGTGACCATTGTAGGCTGCTGCATGGAGTGGTGTCTGTCCGTGTTGATCCTTCACATTCACCTCTGCTTGTTGCTCGATCAAGTACTTGGCCACTTCCATGTGACCATTGTAGGCTGCTGCATGGAGTGGTGTCAATCCGTCTTGATCCTTCACATCCACCTCTGCTTGTTGCTCGATCAAGTACTTGACCACTTCGACGTGACCATTCAGTGCAGCTGCGTGCAAAGCGCTGTCATCTCGCCTTCCTCTTGCATTGCAGTCAATACCTTGCTTGCGTAGGTGGCGTAGAGGGTTTATGAATCCTAGTAAAGAACTGTAATAAACGGGAGAGATGCTTTCTAGCTGTGTAGGCCCAGGAACTGTAGTTGCTTCTTCAGCAGATTCTCCCTGCTCAAATATTGTAGACCACAGAAACAGTCTGGAGCCATTGGGCTCAAAAAATCCATTGGTCAGGTCGACGAGCTTCTCAGACCATTCTGCATTATTTCGCGCATGGATGTACCAAAAACTGGCCGCGTATCTGAGGAATTTGTATTCACCCATCTTCCTTTGGATGTCTTCTTTGCTGGGAAAAGTTTCTTCCGTTAGATCGTTGTATGACATGTATCGAAGGCAAATCCGAGACAACAGATCGTTCTCACGAGCGGTGTCCGAAAGGCAGATAGCTCGAGGCGATGGAACATGGATTGTTGTCGCACTTAAAAGGTATTCCCGCACAGAGAAGTGGACAAGGTGAACGGTTTGGTCCGGCGGCAAGTGTTGCTCCTCGCGTCCGCGAAGCTCTATGAGCGATCCACACAGTCTTTGGATCTGGTCGTTCACATCTTCGTCCCATGCATCTGGGAGATCATCCCTCGGATAGACACCGCAGTCGTCATCGACTTTGACGACAAGAGCCTCTGTAAGTTCTCGTACCGTTAATGGTCTTCGCGCAAAAAGAGTCCACCGCAGGATGGCTATAGCACGATCTCTCTCGTCTCCCAAGTTCGAAATGCGCTTCAGGTCGCTCTCATAAGTTTTTTCGATTCCGATTGGCATCTCCCTGACTACCTCGCGCAGTTGCTTTGCGTTCTTGCCTGGATTGAGCCGATTCCCAAGTAGTCGAACCCAGAGAAACATGCCCTGACATCGCTGGGACGCGTTTTCGGCGAGCTCCTCTCTCAGGTCACCTTTCTTTTTGGGTAGATTCTCCGCAACAACACTGGTTGCGAAAGATTTGACATCATTCTGAGTATCCGAGGCTGAGATTTCACACTCAAGGAAAGCGTCTGGAGACGACTCTGCCAGTTTGCGGAACCGAGATCGCATGTCAGCATCTTCTCGACTTACAAATAGTATACAGCTTGGAGTGTCCTTTGCCGTGTCAATCAGTGGTTGCCAGAAGCGCAAAGCCTCAGGTGTCGATGGGACTCCAGTGGTTTGATCGATCTTGATACACTCATCAAACCCGTCGACGACGAAAAAGCAATTCGGCATCCGTTGACAGATTCTTCTGAAAAGCTGCCACACGTCTAATGTCGTCGCTGAGCGGCCTTCTTTTCCATGATAAGCTTCTCTTGCAGCCTCCTGCGCTTCTTCGTTCTGGTCCACCATCTGGGCAACCCAAGAACGTACAATGGCAAGGGGTTGCCGCTTCGCCTCGTCCTCTGAAACACAAAAGAAGTAAGCAACTCGGGAAGGATTCTGATCCCGAAGATGCTTCACGATGCTTGCACAGAGCACCGTCTTGCCGAAACCTGGGGGTCCATGGATCCAGAGAACTTTCGCTGCGTCGGTCGCTGTCGTTGGCGACGCCCAGTCCTGGAATTTGTCCCGCTGTAAGATCCACCTGCAAGTCTCCTGTGTCTGTGAGTTCAAAGCCATCTCCAATTCTTCGACAGTGAAGACAGCGTTGAGCCAGACCAACAACCGCTCCCGTGGCACAGCTTGATTGGGTGAGCCCAACCGATAAAACTTATCGTTCAAACCCCGGAACTCATTGTTCATACCCCGGAGCTCATCCTTCATACCCCAGAGCCCATCCTTCATGCCCTGGAACTCAGCATGCAAAAATGTATCCATTTTGCGTTGACCTGTTTGACTGTCAGATGGGCAGCGAGATGACGAACATAGACGTACGATCCGCTTCAATAAGACGGGCGACTTTATCCACCTCCCTCTCCTTTTCCAATATGGTCTGAATGCATTTCTCTAGGCTCCGCGAGCTGCGCACAATGCTTCGTGCGAAACGCCCTAGACCGGCATGTCAACCGTGCTGACGGAGAATGGATACTGTAGACTTACGTGCTGTTCCCCGATCATAGTATTCTCTTGCTTTGGAAAGATAGCTCAGTATTGCGACATATAGCTCGGTGATGCACTGTTCAAGCTGATCCCGTTGAGCTGAGATTCCCTGTAGATATAATTCCTCGACATTGGCGAATCGAGCGATAAGTCTAGAAACCAGTTCGAGGCCTTCGATCATCGCCCCGTAAGTCTCACTATCACTTATCGCGACCTGATCGACATGACAGTCAGCTGGCGTAAAAAAAGCTCGACTTGCTTACATACGTTGAGAAGGATCCGTACACCTGCCCATGGTAACGCGGCGTGAGTCGGATCATATTGCACGATTACATCTCCAGCCTCTTGAAATCTCTTGACCCATTTGACGACATTATTCAGCAAATCACGAATAACCACGACGTCTCCATTCCGTGTTGTGAATTTCCATTGTTTTTCCTCGCAAACTCGCCTCTTTTCATTGACAACGTTGAGAATTTCGTCAAGCACGGCCCGTCTGCTCGGTTGGCCGAGGTCAATGTGCTGCTTATCGATGCCATCGAGCTTTTGAGCCGCCTTGTCCCATAAATCTACCCACGGCCTGCTCCAGAGACTCAGAAATCATCACCCTTACAAATCATGGTAGAGTAGTGAGAATGCTGTACTGACCTTCTAGGTTGAACATGATTTGAGATTGCCGTGGGTAGGCGGCGGTCGTCCATATTGAGATATCAGTGTTGACTATGCTCGACGATTGTCATCTCATTCTCATTCATCGACGCTTGGACTCTTGCTATGACTCGCCAGTTCGGTCTGCATGTATGAAGTGACTGATGTGCTATAAGTGGTTGATTCTGAGACGAAACCAACGTCGATAAAAGGCGGATGAGGCTGAGAACCGGGACCGCTTTTGCTGTGGCACAGCAACCCGCGTCAGGCAGCTAAGCGGAGCCACGTATCAGCCACAAGAAAGAGTGCCGCCCAAAAGGAACGGACTATCAGGGATAAGACTTATGTTGCGATGAGGCTGTGCTAGGGTGGACATTAGTCGGCTTGTACCCGAGGTTGAAATATGGGGGTCAACAGCTTCACGTTCAGCAGGGCAGAACCCCAAAGTCTCTCATGGTTATAAGTACGGAGCTGGTCCTCCATCAGACGCCACGTTATAAACCATGACCAGTGTCACGAGGAGTAAGTTAAGCCTGGGTGATGTTAGTCTGTGGTGTTCAGGTGCAGGCTGTAAGGCTTGGCAGAACCGATGTCGTTGCCCAGACAACCAGCAGCGATAAACAGGTAGAGAGATGGCCGCCCGCCGCGTAACCTACCACAGGGTCCCGCAAGTATGCTCGATCGACGCATCAAAGACCACCTCTGTTGACCAGATTTGTGGTTGGAATGAAGCATCCTGCATTCCATTTGCATGCCGAAGCCCCGTCGCGAGTCCACGGCGAGGGCCGACACGCGCCCTGCATTCAATCGCCCACCGGGCGCCAGAGCGGCGGCCCCGGCTCCAGCGCCCGAAGATGGACCCCGGACATCGAAAAGAGTGCCGAAGGAAAAGGCCAAACAGTCGCCTGTTCCATCTCCAGAAAAGAAGCATCGCTCGGCCGGTGACAGGCGCAAAAGCAGCAGCCCGGTCAAGTCGAGCCCGGCAAGGGATCGAGCCAAGTACAGCTCGGGCACGTCCACACACAGCACGAGCCAGCTTCTCACCGCGGATTCTTTGGCCAAGTTGAACACCTACAACCAACATGCTAGCGTCCGGGAAAAGTATGACGAGCGTCCAAAGAAGCAGAAGAAGCAATACAAGAACCTGAAAGGTGCGGATGTGGGCCACCGTCGGCGGAGGAAGAAGAACCGCAACGTCAGTGGCGCTATTCTTGAGGAGGGGAGAGTGAATGAGAAATATCGACGAAATCGCCGGAAGGGGGGAGGTGGTGGGTACGAGAAAGAATATGTCTCTCAAAGAAATGTGGGACAGCGCAAGTCGAGAAGGAAATGGTGGCTCTTGGGACTCGTCGTTTTGCTTCTTGCTATTTTGATCCCAGTCATCGTGGTCGTCAGCAAGAAGAAAAAGTCAAGCAGCAGCAGCAGCAGCAGCTCGGCGACCACGGCGGACAATGGTTCCGACCCGACCAACAACTGCAAATCAAGTTCGGTGCCTGCCAGCGCCAAAGGAACGTATCTGGACGTGTCGACCTGGCTCGACACCACCGACTTCAACTGCACCTACACCGATGAAACCGTGGGCGGACTCTCTGTCATGGGGCTGTACTCGTCGTGGGACGACTCGACCCAAGCCAACAGCAATGTGCCACCTCTCAACCAGAACTGGACATATGGCCAAAGACCGATCCGAGGAGTGAATCTCGGCGGCTGGTTGGATCTGGAACCCTTTATCACGCCGTCATTATTCAACTACCCAGCATCGGCCAATGTCGTGGACGAATGGACTCTGTGCCAGACCCTCGGCTCCTCCGCCGCACGCGTCCTGGAGACACACTACTCCACGTTCATCACCAAACAGACGTTTGTCGACATTGCCAATGCCGGCCTCGATCATGTCAGAATACCGTACCCCTATTGGGCCGTCACGACGTACGACGGTGATCCTTATGTGCCGAAGATTGCGTGGCGCTATTTACTGCGCGCCATTGAATGGGCACGGCAAAACGGTCTACGAGTCAATCTGGATCTCCATTCCGTCCCTGGCAGTCAAAATGGCTGGGCACATAGTGGTCACCAAGGCGACATCGGCTGGATCCTGGGCACCAATGGGAGTCTGAACGCGCAGAGATCGTTGGACATTCATAACCAACTGTCACAGTTCTTTGCGCAGGACCGGTACAAGAACGTGATCACGATCTACGGGTTGGTCAACGAACCGAAGATGTTGGTCATTCCCCCTGATTCGGTCCTCGACTGGAATAAAAAGGCCATCGCCATCATCCGTCAAAATGGCATTGAACAATACATCACGTTTGGAGATGGCTTTCTGAGTCTGTCCGCGTGGGACGACATGTTCCACGGGGTGGATCCGAAGCTGGTCATGGACACGCATCAATATCAGATATTTAATACCGGACAGCTCAAGCTGACGCACCAGGACAAGATCAACCTGGCATGCTCCGGTTGGACAGGATTGATGGTGGCTGCCAACAATCCCCAGACCGGGTGGGGACCCATCCTGGACGGCGAATGGTCACAAGCCGACACCGACTGCACTCCCAACTTGAACAACGTCGGAGTGGGATCGCGATGGGCAGGCACCATGAATACCGGCGATCCGTCCACCTCGGTTCTGACGCCCACGTGTGCCGATCCGCCCTGTTCCTGTGCACAGGCGAACGCTGATCCCAGCGGGTACACCACTCCATACAAGCAGTTTTTGCAGATGTACGCCGAAGCTCAAATGCACAGTTTTGAACAGGCCTGGGGCTGGTTTTATTGGACATGGAAGACGGAGAGTGCGGCGCAATGGAGCTGGATGTTGGCCCTGGAAGGGGGGATCTTGCCTCAAAAGGCGTATGATCCCGATTTCCAATGTAACTCGACCGTTCCCGACTTTAGCGATCTGCCGGAGAGTTATTGAAGTATGACGTTGGTTTAGCATGACGGAGTTTTGGAGGCTTGGATGGGATCCGGATTGGATTGCAAGTGCTAGCCATTGCATATACTCGATTGCATATACTGAGCAGAGTTCTGAGGTCTCGAATGGAGCTAACGAGGTGGTTGCATTCTATGCTTTCTCTTCAGGTCTGTTTCGGTGCCACGGTGTGTCTAGATGCCAATCGATTTGCTCAATTTTCCATCAAAGAATGTGTCTTGGGTCATTCGTGATAACTGTTGGTGCTTGACCTGACTCTTGTCAAGATTTGTCAGATCCAAAGTATAATCCCGGAACTGGAAATTTTGGGCTTCAAGGCTGATATTACCAGCCATAAATGCGAGGATTCTGTCCGTGCTCTATAGAATAACAGCATTCTATTGTCCCTTCCCGCACCCGAGGAAATCTCATGCCATCATGGCTACCTGCTTGCGCTCTTGGCGCCAACCTGGCACCTGATATCTTCCTACCGATCAGAGTCTGCTCGATGACCGGTCCCCAACCACTGGACATGCTGCGACTTCAGTGACTGAATTCTGCGCCCTTCAATGTGATGGGACAGCACAGCACGACCTGCCAATCTCCGTCGTCGATCCTCACATCTAGCAACCATCGCCGACATGAATTCGCCAGACCCTCAGCCGGATGTAGACACGGATGCGGACACCAGTCCTCCCGCCAACGACTCGGACGTGGCAGATCTGCCCATGGGCATGACGGCCTCGGTCATTTTGACGAGCTTGCCCAAGGATGCCAGCCAGGCTTTGAAGGATGTTGAAGTGCTGGATGACCGCAAAGGTAGTTGCCTGCTATTTCTATATCTTGTTTTCACGGGCACAATCCAAATCCGCCGCCTCATGGGAAATGAGATTTGCGCGTCGGACGGAGATCTTTGAGACCTGGCTTTCCTTTGGAATGGTCTAATGATACTGATATTCCATCTCTTCGACAGTGTCCGTCCGGTTCCAGCCCATGGGATCGGCGCCGATTCTCAAGCAGCGCGTCTTCAAGATCAGTGCATCCTCCAAGTTTGGCACCGTGGTGAACTTCCTGCGCAAGAAACTCGGGCTGCAAAACGGCCAGGGAGTCTTTCTCTACATCAACAACGTCTTTGCCCCGGGACTGGATGAGGGTGTGGGCAATTTGTTTCGAGTATGTGAAGGGTGCATTTGGCAGAGGAAGGGCTAATCCAAGTTCCATTAGTGCTTTAAAACGGACGACCAGCTGATCGTCAGCTACTCTATGTCCCCTGCTTTTGGTTGAAAGACGAATGCTCGGTCCAAGTCTCTTCCGAAGACACTCCAGAAATGCTTTACAACATGCGATTTGCCACCTCTTCAAATACATCACAACACGCCGGCGATAGCACCTCTTCAAATGCATCACGACACGCCGGCAGACCTAATCGCCGCTCTAAATGCTTCCGTCACTTTGGCATCACTTTTGTAGACATGGTCGGACCCCGGATAAGCCCGGCTCGTGACATCCTCCTTGTATTGCTTGATGGCGGCAAGGCTCGATTCCCACTCCGAACCATATTGTTTGACAAACTTGGGCATGAATGATGTCGGCGGACGAGTGCCGAGCATGTCAATTTGAACCAGCACCTGGCCGCTGGTTTTGTTCCCTGCCCCAATACCAATGGTGGGTATCTTCAACGAGTTGGTCACCTCTTCGGCAATGTCGGAGGGGACGCATTCCAAGACAACCGCAAAGGCGCCGGCTTCCTCAACCGCTTTGGCATCTTTCAACAATGTCAGTGCTTTGTCCAGGGTGTTGCCTTGGACCCGAAAGCCTCCCAAGGCATGCTGTCTCTGCGGTGTGAGGCCGATGTGGGCGCACAAGGGGATGCCTGCCGTGGTGATCTTTTTGATCGTGGGTGCCATTTCCGCGCCACCCTCGAGTTTCACACTCTGCATCCGCCCTTCCTTGACCATCCGGATGGCACTGGCCAGTGCTTGTTCGGGCCCGATCTCGTACGAGCCCATCGGAAGGTCTCCGACGGTGAACGAGCGGTTGACCGCCCGGCTGACGGCTCGGGCGTGTATGATCATCTCGTCCAGTGTGACCTCGGACGTGTCGGGCATTCCCAGCGACACCATGGCGAGCGAGTCGCCAACCAGGATCATGTCCATGCCCGCCTCCTGGGCGATGAGTGCAGAAGGATAATTGTGTGCCGTCAGCATGCTGATGGGCACTCGGTCTGCGCGCATCTTATGGAGCGTTTGGATCGTGACCGGCTTTTGGCCTTTGTTCAGGACCGGCACCGGTGATGGAGCATGGGAACTGCAGCGATGTTGCTGCCATTGCGAGGTCGCCACCCATAAGGACGGGGCCCGGCGGCCGCTCTGGAGAACTGGTCGTGTGAGGGAGAAGACCCGAGCAACGGGAACCCGGGATGCCATGTCTCAGCCCGGTGTGATCGGTGATATATAGAGAGTGTTGTGGAGATGGTACAAGGGAGTCATGTCGTGGTGGCGCTGAAAGAAATTATTATGTTTGTCGTCGTGATGAGTTCTTGCAGCGTAAATCTCAGGAACTGACTTTCAACCTCGGTGTTGATGTTCTGCTTACGGGTTGGCCCAGTTAAAGCCTGCACCTAGAACTCTTCGAGTTTAGGCGCCCAGCCCTTCGGCCTCGTGACTGACCATCCACTAGCCGAGTTTCGGCCAGATTTCACTTCCAGATCCGAATGGTAAGCATTCAGTATTCCTAAGCGCTCTCCGTCATCGCCACAAGGTCCGTGGTAGAGGTGCAGAACTTGCAGAAGACGCAGGTCTACGGGAACAAAGTAGTGTTGGTCCTTCCGCCGCCACCGGTAAGAAGCTAGAGGCGATGGAGGGACAACAGATGTGATCGTTTTATTGCAGGCAGCTGACGCTGGTCACTGGCACTCACTCAGTTGGTGCATCCGTGACATAGCCGTCGCCAACCACTGACTGCCTGCCCCACGCCTCATATCTCCACCTCGAACAAGTCGTTGACGCATCCATTTCTTCCTTCCTCCTGCCGTCTCTAGACGTCGTCCTCACTCCTTCAACTTTCAGGTAATTAATCCTTTCCCTCGGTCATTTCCCCCTTCCTCCTGCCTTGACCCATCGAATTTCCCCAAGCCGTGCCTGACCCTCGTGCGCCAGGAAGACCGGCGCCCAACCGATTGGAACGCCACTTCTTTGCCGGTGTGTCTGTCATTCGAAGGCCGATCCTCCGTGGCCACCACCATCCTTCCTCCGTGCGGAAGCGAACACGGGACGCCGTTGGCAGCGGCAGGTGCTGAGGTCTGCAACCTGTTCGCACACGAGTCGAGCGAGAAGAGTCCGGGATCGCTCCACGACCAGCCACGATGAGCAGTCCGAAGCGAAGAATAGAGACGGACGTCATGAAGCTCATGATGAGCGACTATGAAGTGACGCTGGTCAACGACAACATGCAGGAGTTCTACGTGATCTTCAAAGGGCCCTCAGAAAGTAAGAGCGGGATTCGTTCTGGCAGATGGTGCACTGATGAGATTGTGGAAGACACGGGTGACTGACCGAGGACTTGTCTCTTAGCACCCTTCTCGGATGGCAAATGGAAAGTCCACGTTGAACTGCCGGACCAGTATCCGTACAAGTCTCCGTCGATCGGATTCGTCAACCGCATATTCCACCCCAACATCGACGAGTTGTGAGTCCCGAGGAATCTGGCGCCGTGGTTTCGTGGATGGCTGCTGACGGGCTGCTCCTCAGGTCCGGCTCCGTCTGTCTGGACGTCATCAATCAGACGTGGTCGCCCATGTTCGACATGATCAACATATTCGAGGTCTTTCTGCCTCAACTTTTGCGATATCCCAATCCTACCGACCCGTTGAACGGCGAAGCGGCAGCTTTGTTGATGCGAGAACCCAGGAGTTATGATGCGAGAGTGAGAGGTATGAGCGGGAGAGTGATGGATACCCTCGTCTAGATCTTTGCTGACTCTCTAGAATACGTCAATCAATATGCGACGAATGTACACGACGATGGAGACGAAGAGGAGGGTGAAACAGATGGAGAGCTGAGTGAAGTCGAGGACTTTAACAGCGACGGAGAGGATGAACCGGCGGGAGCCATGGAGGACGTTTGACGCTGGAGTCGTTGGTCATGGTGTTCTGGTTTGTCTACAGCACGGGTGCGTTTACATCGGGTTTCAGGATGGATCTGGTCTTTAGGATGAGTTGTCAATCATGTAGCGTTTGATGAATTGCCCTCCTCAACCTACATATCGGATGGTCGAATGGCCGGCTTACTTCAAATACCCTTATTGTCCCAGCCCGGACAGACCTCTAGCGTTGCCGGATTGCCAACCATCCGCCGTGATGTTCTCTTCACCTGGGGTGACCTTTACTAGAAACACTGTACGCGGGCAGACCTAGCCAGCTTACTTGCTTAATTCTGTTGCGTCGCCGACTGGACGTCTTCAAGCTTGGTTGGCTGCCTGGACATGGCACGCATGTATTCTTCGACTATGGCAATAATACACTTGAAATCTTTTAAGATCGACTGTCGAGAGTCCGAAGAGCAGCCAGACTGATTTGTCCTCACGGGGCTAGCCTCGGACAAATTTCTCTCATTCTACCGTTGAGTCTGATTCTGAGATCTGGTATGGTAGATGGCGTACATTGATGGAGTGGCAGATCTTTGTCCCGAAAAGCCTGTCTTCTTTTGAGGACAGTTCACCCCTCTGCGTAGATGGTCCATTCAATGCATCTGATATCTTCAACTTAGGCCATGGTGTCATCAGAAGCGGCCGTATATCTTTGCCAGACCATGACGGACATTGTTGCTGAAGTTTTGGCAGAGCGTCTTACTAGCTGCACAGGTACAACGTCTCGGTTAGAGAAAAAAGGCTTCACCTGGAAATGGAACTGTTCTGTCGACATCAATCGCCGCAATAGCTCCGCTAGGTTGTATGAATCTTTGCGGTCTGGCTACCATCACACCCACTTTAGGGCTGCGCCTGAGATAAAGTCCACGGCGCTACTGGGTCTGGAATAAGAACACCAAAGGATCAGTTTCAGCGGATCTTCTGCAGGGATTTCGGCGGAGTCATAATATTCAATCCGTATATGGTGAGAGTCAACGGCCCACCCCGAGATGGAACTGGTCAAAGAGAAGCCCGTGGAGACAACGGGCGGAAATGAGGTCATCTTGACGCTACAATTAAGGGTTGCTGCGAACTTCTAAAGGACGGCACAGGAAAATCAAAATTCCAGCTCGTGATGAGGGAACAGGGTCTTGATGCTGGCTGGCGACAGATGAGTGTGGGACTCCACTGGTCCGACCTGATACTGGCTATAAAGTTCGCCGCCGCCAGCAGGCTTGTGACTCCTCGAGGTGCCAAGGGCAGCCTATCAGAGGATCTGCAAGCAGTGGAAGTGCTAGCCGAGATGAACGCCACACGCCGACTGCGTCATGCCTCCGTTTCTCGCCGTGGCAGTTGACAGGTCTAAAGGCGCACCCCGTTGTCGCAGGTGCCTGTGACGCCGCCGCTGGAGCTTCAATCATGCGCCTCACTGTGGTATGAGCTGATCACCTCATTTCTCCCGTTGCAATGTGTTATTAACCTGTATATACATGCGTTGCCGGAGTCTGGCCCGTCGAACTTGGACCGTTGACGCGCCGAAAGAACCAGTATAATCCAATCGACCGATGATGCCTTCACTCGACGCTCTTCCGCCGGAGGTGCTTCTGCACATCCTGTCGCACCTGGAAGTGCCGGATCTGTTGCAAGTGAGCCGGACATGCCACGTATTGCGCGACATCGCTTGCGACCCCCTTCTTCATCTGCAGCGTCTGCACCACGTCTCGTATACGCTGTCCAGAGCGCTTTCGCGGCGGCCCGCGAGATGGTCGATCAGTCCCCCCCACGCGTGGATATGGCTCAGCAAGACAAACGTGCTGTCGAGGCAGATCAGTAAAAGTTTGATCCGCATTCGACTGAATCATAGCTTGGAGCATCGACCGAGCCCACAGGCGCTGGTGGACCGAGCGATATTGCCGTTGTCATGCTCGACCTATTCGTCATTGGTGTCGCCCGTGCTCATCCAGTCGCAACAGGCGGTCGAACGGAGGAGGCTAAAAGACGGACTGTGCCGCAAGCTGGAGCGCCGGCCCAGCGTCACCAGTCTCGTGTCTCTCAACATCATGCCAGAGGAATGCGCCCGACATGTCGTCTCTCCCGCCATTGTGGCCACGCGTCGCAAGGTGATGAGAGAGAGTCTGAAAGACGGCCTACGTGCTTGGGTCGAAGGGCGAGCACTACAAGCCCAAAAGAGGAAAGCAGATGAGATGGAAGCGGTGGAAACGTCCAACGTCAAGACTCTTGTGAGGAGATTTGCGGCCAAGAAGGTGGCCCTAGATTGGGAGGAAAGAATGGACCCCGTCGCTCTGGAGAAGAAGCGTGCTCAAGCCCGATGGGGGAGGGAGGTCGAGATTGCACGGCAGAAAGAAGAGAGACGGGCTGCGGCCAGTGGAATTTGCGCCCAGCCCACGAGAGCCCATGTCCTGGGGCTGAAGAGATTCTGGGAAGGTGTCATTCGAGCAGCAGCTGGATAAGGCTGTTTCTTTCAACGTTGAGAGGTTATCAGAGCGAGCATAGCATGCATGCATTGGTCAGGGCCAGCTCGCTATCCGCGTTCGCGGTTTTAATTCCGTAAGATTCAAATGTCTCTGCATTCAAGCTGGCAGGCTGTGCCTTTAGGGTCTCGAAGTCTGTTATGAGTAGTCAGATATGAGTAGTCAGAAGGCTCCGCTGCGGAGTTGAATTAGCGGGCTTGGTTGCCTCGCCAATCCACGATGTCAACAATCCATCTTTGAACATCATCAGCTTGCAAGAGCAGAATCACGTATGACGAGCAGAACTTCACACGGCGAATAGCATATTGCTCCATCAGGCGTCAAGGTGGACGCTCCTTAGAGAGTTAGCTGCTGGTGCAAACTGACGACCGAGTCTAGGGCGAGAATAACCTGCTACTTGCTTTGAGTTTCAAGGAGTTCCCACACTGAAGCACAACACCGCCACCTGACCCGATCGATGGTTATCAGCTGAACTTTCGCACTTCCCGGCATCCACCGCTTCCTTCGTCTGACCCGAGCTGTGTATACCACAGAGAGACTGAGATAGCAGTGTCCTTCGACCTCTTACATCCTGACGACATGGTGCGGGAGCAGGAGCTCGCACGAAACCCTCTCTCGCCGGCGAGTGCAAATGCTTTACCCCCACAACTGGCCCAGAAAGAACCAAAAGCACCAACCACACATTCAACGGTCATGCCTCAACGTACGACATCTCATCAGCCAGAATTTGGCAGGCCCTCCGCGCTGGGGGCATCGTCACCATCCCACTCCCAACCGCCATATTCCGTGCCACCGGCTGCGAATAAGACTGCGCAGAGACAAGGCGGCGGTAGTGCCGGAGACAAATACTCCAACCTGTTCATTTCCTCCAAGAACACGTCGCAAAGACCTGAACTCCATAATCCTCATTTGAGAGCAAATCCATTACAGCAAGCGAGAGAAAGAACGGTGGGGGCAACACCAAGCATGCAGCAGGATCCATCCGCGCAGACCTCGACTGGCCAGCTGGACGACGGCGACGATGATGTCTTTGAAATCTCCAACCCAGGCCTTTTCTCTACCCGACAACCACAACCGATCCATCGGCCTCTCTTCAGCTCCCAGACGTCCACAAATCCTTACTTCCAATCGAATATGGTGGACTTGACCATGCAGAAGACTGGGTATGCTATCAATTCGGACCTGTTCCACGGAGACCATGGTGCGACCACAGACCCATATACACATGTTGATGTGGCCAAGGCCAATGAAAATATCAAGGCTTTGCTTGAAGGTGCATTTGAGGATGAAGAAGACCGACCACGAACGCGGCGAGAGAGAAAGCAGCAGGTAGAAAAGATAGAAGATTTGGCGGACAAACTCGAAAAGACAAATGTCAAAGACACTCCAGTGGAGGAGGAAGAGGACGACGACGATGGTACAGTAGAAGGGCTGAAAGTCACACTCTTGCCTCATCAGATTGAAGGCGTCACCTGGATGAGAGACAAGGAATTGGGGACGAAAAAGACCCGTGGTGTGTTACCCAAGGGCGGTATTTTGGCCGACGACATGGGACTGGGAAAGACAATCCAGTCAATCGCCTTGATCCTGACGAATCCGAAGCCGAGTGCGCAAGACATCGAAAAGAGCAAACGCAAGTTGCCGGATGACCTGGGGAAGGGGACTCTGGTCGTGGCGCCATTGGCACTGATCAGGCAATGGGAGGGAGAGATCAAAGACCGCGTCGATGAGAAGTTTGCCTTGAATGTGTGTGTGCACCACGGTCCTCAGCGAGCCAAGAGCTACAAAGAGCTCAAGAAGTACGATGTCGTGATCACGACGTACCAGACGCTGTCCTCGGAGCATGCTGGTTGTACCGATACGCTCAAAGTGGGATGCTTTGGCATCCACTGGTACCGGGTCATCCTCGACGAAGCACATTCGATCAAGAATCGAAACGCGAAAGCCACCAAAGCAGCGTGCGCGCTGAATGCCGAGTATCGGTGGTGTTTGACCGGCACGCCCATGCAGAACAACCTCGATGAGCTTCAAAGCTTAATTCATTTCTTGAGAATCAGGCCCTATGACGATTTGAACATCTGGAGAGAACAGATCACGCGGCCCATGAACAATGGCAGAGGTGGACTCGCCGTAAAGCGGTTGCAGGTCTACCTGAAAGCATTCATGAAGCGAAGGACCAAGGACGTGCTGAAACAGCAGGGTGCGTTGAACGAGGGAGCCGCCGACGACCGGGCCCGTGGTCAAAAGCCCAAGACCGCCTTCCAGATCGTCCAGCGGACGGTGGAGAAGGTCGAGGTCGATTTCACGCCCGAGGAGCGACAATTCTACGTCCGACTGGAGTCGCGGACCGACCGAAGCCTGAAACAGATGATGGCCGGCAACGGGATGAGTTATGCATCGGCCTTGGTGCTCCTGATGAGGCTGAGACAGGCGTGCAACCACCCGCGATTGACGGGAAGTGATCTGGGGAATGAACGGGACGCCTTCTCTGGCGGTCAGACACCCAGCGGCCGGGGAAGGGGGGCTGCCTCGGATGATATCGATTCGATCGCCGACATGCTCGGCGGGTTGACTGTGCAAACCAAGAGATGTGACATGTGCCAGGCGGAGCTGAGTGCTCGAGAAGCCTCGGGCGGCGCCATTCGATGCCCCGAGTGTGAGGCGGATTTGGCGGCGCAGAGCGGCGCCCAACAGAAGAAAAAGAAAGAGAGGAAGCGGCACGGCCAGGCTGAACGGGCGACTCGAAAACACCATAATCGGCGTCTCATCACGGACAGCGACGACGAAGACGACGGCCGCCACGAGGAGGACGACACGGAGGGGGAGGAAGAAGACGAGGACGAGGACGATGATTCATCAAACTCGCATTCATCGACCAGCAACCTCCTCACATCGACCAAGATTCGGCATTTGCTCTCCATCCTGTCCGCCGACGCGCACCGCCACAAGTACATTGTCTTCTCCTTCTTCACGTCGATGCTCGACCTCATCGAGCCGTTTCTCCGCGCCCGCGGCATTCGCTTCGTGCGGTACGACGGCCAGATGCGTAATGACATGCGGGAGGCCAGTCTCAACAAGTTGCGTAGCGATCCCAAGACGCGGGTCCTGCTCTGCTCACTGCGGGCTGGCAGCCTGGGGCTCAATTTGACCGCCGCGAGCCGCGTCGTCCTCCTGGAGCCCTTCTGGAACCCGTTTGTGGAGGAGCAGGCGATTGACCGAGTGCATCGGTTGAATCAGACCCAGGACGTGGTGGTGTACAAGTTGACCATCCGGGACACCGTCGAGGCGAGGATCCTCGAGTTGCAGGAGAAGAAGCGGGAGCTGGCCAATGCGACCATTGAGGGCAGAAAGGGGGCGATGAAGTTGACGTTGCAAGATATGCTGCGCTTGTTCCGCCACGATGCCGAGCGGGAGCATGGCGTTGACCTCGGCGGAGTGGGTATGGGTACGACTGATCGGAAGGGGTTGCTGGCGAGGCCGGATGGCGGTGTCGATGGACGAAGCGGTTGAGGGTTAGACACGTCCGGGGTCACTGCGCCGGCGACCAAGAGAAAGGAGCATGAGGTTTACGGGCGGAGGTAACGGCGTGGTCAACTGGCAGAGGCGTTAAACGGGAGAGGTGGTAAACGAAAATCCAGACCTGCCACAGGATTATCTGACAACAAACTTGAACTGCTGGACCTGTGCCATACTGCCCAAGGTGGCCAACGACAAAGTCAACATGAACGTGAACATAATACTACAACTTCTCTTATTCCTTTCGGGTGGTGCCCTCAATGATCAGTGAAATGGCTATACCCTTGAGTTTATATCGTATGGTTTTGAGTGGAAGTTCCAGATGCCGGCAGCAGTGAAGATCACCTTAGGCTTGAGGTCGTTGATGAGTACGGGAGTCTTATGGTGAGGCCCGCGTCTACCAATCACCTTGTCCATGTGAGATTTGCTCCATTGATGTCGCAGATCCTGAATCCTGGTCCTTCAATCCTCGGATCTGAAGCATGTCCACGGACTTGACTCTCAAATCGCGCTTGTCGTGCCAGCCTTCATTGGACCCTGACCCCGTGAGAACAGCCCGGTGATTGTCGACAATCGGGGCTCCAGCCGCGATTCGAGAGCACGTGCCAAAGGGAAAGAGACACTGATAAGCCATCTGGATCGGGAATATTCGGCATCGGTGATGAAGGATGCGATTGTGGGCCATGGACGTCTGAAATCGGCGTACACGAAGACTTCGAGAACCGAAATTTCGGCACCAGAGGCCGATGGCGCCAGGTGGCGGCTGGATTTCGGACTCCGCATAGATGAAATGATATCACACTGTCGCCACCACCATCATCGACATGGAGCTGCGTCGGAACTGATCATTGTGCAAGGCAGCAGGTGCTGGCTTGAAACCTGCGACCATTCCGAGCTCGATGAATTGCCTATCAAGGCATAGAGGGCTAGGCAGGGACGGCTGGGCAGAGACGGCTAGGCAGGGAGAGACGTTACCTGTCAATTCGCACGAATCTTTGGGACTTTTTGAGCCTCAGCTTGACACTCTCCATAGACGGAAGCGGTGATCAATCGGTAATAGCACATGTTACGAACGAGCATTGGTGAGTCTCGATGCCCGGACAATGGTGTAGCTGAATCATGACGGTCACGTCTCCTGTGGAGAGCCCGAGCGAATGGTTCTTCTCTCGGCAGAAGTCCCGATCGGGCAGGTGCTCGACCAGCCCAGGGAGGAAAGGAGGGCACAGGAGAAGCACAAGTGCCGTAATTAGAGAAGGGGGGAAGGGGAGGGGAAAAAGGCGTCAAGGGAGGGCAAAAATGCGTAAGGCAAGCCAGGAGTGGACCGTGCAGCATTTGTCCGCGTGGCTGCGGCGACGGCAGGGTTGCATGCTGGACCCAGCTCTGATGCAACCAGTGGCGAGAAGCGGCAGCAAAAACGTGGCAGCCACAGTGGCCACTCCATGAGTCAAATGGTAAGGCTTCTGGAAGACCGACTGCTTGTTGGTTGGAACGTGCTCCCTTGCAGCTTGACCCCAGCTCACCAACCAACTAACCACTGACCCGTTCCCTGTGTCCGCCCTCCACGTGGATGCTTGCAGCTGTCCCAGCGGCACCATCCACCATGACGCAGGAATCCGGGATCGAGCGTTTCACTTCTCTCAGGTCTCAGGCTTCGGCCCCTGATCGTCCAACTCCCTCGGACAACACGGAGCCAGGACTCGGTCGACAGAACTGCGTCGTAATGAGCTGCAACAGCCCCGGCTTCACCGCGAACGGACGGCGCCTTGCGCTAGGAGGAAGAGCAGAAAAGGAGACTCAAGATGAAACGTGGGGTCAGTGCGGTCAGAGTCGGGCGCAGATAGGAGACTGGCATCTGCTGGACCAGCTGCACCAGCAACGGCACTAACTCAGTTAGCCTCGTGCCAGGCCGCGCCGGAGAGCAAGACAGAGATAGAAGAGTGCTCTTCTCCTCTTCTCCCTCTAAGCTTCCAGACCCACGCGTCCGTCGCAGCGAGTTGCGGCTAGGTGGGCCGCTGTCAGTGCGCTGCCAACTTGCTAATTCCCGGCCACGTGATTGGCCCCTGTCAGATTCAGCGTGAGCGGCCACTCAAAACCCACCTGTGCGTCTGGTCCAGCTGCAAATCACTATTCCGGTCGACCATCCATCCATCCACACCCTCCTCGCGGCCTCTCCACGTCGACAGCCTTTGGCTCGTGCCTGGACCTGATCCCGGTTGGCTTTGAGGGCTCCAGGCCGTGGCTCACCCGCAAAACTTTCCGGCCACCACTTTCACGCACTCTTCTTCTCTCTCGGTGGTCGCTCGCTCACCCTTATCACGGCCGAGGCTGATTATTTGCCAACTTCGCCCGTGGACGGCTGTCTTCCCTGTCTCTGCCTTCTGGTGTCCTGGTTTGCGACCGGCATCACTTCAGCAGGCTCTCGCTTAAGGCTGCTGGTTGTGATCTGAGCGCTTGATTGGCCCACGTTGACCAACTTCAATGCTTTGATGTCATCCGCACCCGTCCACCTCTCTATCGGACTTCTGCTCACCGCCACCACCTCGGCAGTCCAGCCCGCCGTCCAGGCGTCGTCCTCGACCCGGCGCTCTCTCCTCTCTGGCCAAAGACCGTCACCCGCGCCGTGACCTCGTCGCCTCGACCGATCATTCTCCCGGTCTCGACGGTTTTCCCATGTTGATGACGAGACGGATCCGGTGGCGAATCCGACCGTGCTAATTTTTCCACTCACTCGGCCAGATGGGTAATTCCCAGGGCAAGCCGGTGGTTTTGACCGATGAAGGTATGAGCGGTGGCATCCGCCGACGTTCTCGTCCCCGTGCTGACGCAAAGAACCCTCTAGTGAATCTCAATCACTTTCGACTGCTCCGAGTCGTGGGCAAGGGTGCTTTTGGAAAAGTCCGGATCGTCGAGCGCAAAGACTCCGGGTTGACTTTCGCGCTCAAGTACATCCGGAAGGATGAAGGTCTGTTCCAGGATCCGGGGCTGGGGCGCCATACTGACCGGCCGCTCGCTAGTCGTGCGATCGGAGAGTGTCCGAAATATCATTCGCGAGCGTCGCATGCTCGAGCACCTCAACCATCCATTCCTGTGCAACCTCCGGTACAGTTTCCAAGATGTCGAGTATTTGTACCTGGTCGTCGACCTCATGAATGGAGGCGACCTCCGCTTTCACATTCAGCGCAAAGCCTTCACCGAGGACGCGATCCGATTCTGGATGGCCGAGTTGGCCTGTGCCCTCCGCTATATCCACGGCCAGGGCATTGTCCACCGAGATGTGAAGCCGGATAACGTGCTCCTGGATTCGGACGGACACGTCCACCTGGCTGATTTCAATGTCGCCTCGGATTTCCGGCCCAGCAAACCTCTGACCAGCAAGTCGGGCACCTTGGCCTATTTGGCGCCCGAGGTCTTCAAAGGCACCGGCTATCTGAGCGAAGTGGACTGGTGGTCGCTGGGCGTCACCTTTTACGAGTGTGTCTACGGCAAGAGGCCGTTTGGGGGCAAGACCCACGAAGAATTGGTCGAACACGTCTGCGCCGCCAACCCGCAGTATTTTGTCACCAAACCGCCCGTGTCGATGCCTTGCTTGCACGCCATGACCTCCCTGATCGAAAAGGACCGGCGAAAGAGAATCGGCGCGGCCGGCTTCGACACCTTTACCAATCATCCGTTCTTCCAGTGCATCAATTTCGACGCGTTGGAGCACAAGGCCGTCCCGCCCATCTTTATCCCTTCCAGCGAGAAGACCAATTTCGATGCGACCTATGACCTCGAGGAATTACTCCTGGAGGAAGCCCCGTTAGAGGCCCGCGCCAGGAAGCAGAAACCCCGCGCGGAGCTACGGACCGACGCCACCAGCCGGGAAATCCGCGAAGATGAGCTGCATCGCATGATTGAGACCATGTTTGAGCCCTTTGACTATACCCTCGCCACCTATGAAATGTACGCCTCCCTCTGCTCCGTGACGCGTGAACCCGATGCTGACCAGACCAGGCAAGCCGCGGCGGCAGTCGCTGGATCCGTGCCGGAAGAACACGTCGAGCTCAGCACGACGCAATCACAAGCACAGTCCAACCCAGCGTCCCCCGAAGGTTCACCACCGCTCTCCCCCACGGCGGTGGCGGCGCCCCTTCGGCCAGAAGAGACGTTCCCGCCACTGGACGAGCTCCGAGCGGGCCTGCCTCACAACAACCAAGGAAGCGCGGCCCGGCCCCCGTCGGCGTCCAAGTCATTCAGTCGGCCAATCCCTCCGCAGAGACCGCAGCCTGCCCTCCGCCAACCCAGCAAGAGTGGCGGTGTCCAAATGGTGCTCGACGAGACGGGCAGCTGGTCCGGTCTGGCTGATCAAAGCGGCCCGGTGCAAGCAGATGTCTTTGGCGACGCCGGTGGGAAACCGGACAAAGGCAGCATGCTGGGATTTTTGAGTAGAAAGAAAGGCCGGGACCGAAGCCCCAAACCCAAAGAGCCGGGGGTTCTGGGCAAGATTGGTGCGAGACACATTATCAGCTGAGAAGCCAAGAGAAAGACGACGGTGGAGGATAGCGGACTCGTTGCGATGTTCTCGCGTTGGGATATTCTCGCGTCGAGATATTCGCGAGATCTTCCCCTGTGGAGATATTCTCTGCGATGATACTCTCGGACGGCACTTGTCCTCGCATGACGATGGGACCGTGCAACGGTCATTCGAACTCAGATTGCCTCCCGGCACATGTCGACGAGCCAAGGCCAAAATCGAGTCTGCCGCCGAAGAAACCAGATTGCGCAGTGCATGGGCACACTCTTTGCTCAAGCAATAATGGATCCATGCCAGATTGCCCGTGAATCTGGCGCACGCCCTTCTCGGGAGGAGAAAGTGTGCAGAAGATGTTGCGATGAGGAGCTGTACACATAATATATTGTAATACTAGTACGCGTACGGTCCATACGCCACTCGAGAAGTCAACTAATTGATTCACATTTCCTCTTCCAGAGAAGAGTGATGTGATCATGTTGTGATGTCTGTCATCATGGTAAGGTGGGGTGGGCCGGCCCGGTTGACCAGGGTGTGCTGTTTGGCTTGAGCGTTGCCAGGAAGCAGCCCATGATTGGAGCTAGTGCCTTCTGCACCCAAGCTACAGACATGTCAACACCACCGTATTCAGTACAACATCAGCACTGTCCGCTGCCTCGTGCCTGGTCCTGGGATCTTCCCAGCTCTATCGCTCGTTTTATTCTTTCTGGCATCTCATTCATTCTTACCACTCGTCCCCATCATGTCCCACCATTAACCGTGTCGTCGAGAAGCACGCGACGCGTTCTCTCAATCCCGCCGCTCTCTCGATCCCGCCGCTCTCTACCATTCCATATCCACATCTGTCACGATAGGACCAGCGCCGAAATCCTTATGAATGGCAGCTGCTGTATTGGTGCCGCCCTCGCCCCACGACCCTCTCTCCAAGATGGCGACGTCGACTCACCGAGTGCCTCTCGCCAGCATCTCGAATGGCACCAACTCGCCTCACCGACTGCTGACCAACAGCAGCTCGAAAAGGCCGCGAACGGCAGCTAATCTCCTGCAGCAAGAGAATGAGCCGCCACCCAAGAGGATAGCGGTCGAAAAGGGCATCAAGGAACCTGAGCCAACCGCTCCTCTACGACCCCCCGCGGTCCCCGTGACGGCCCCTGAGGGTCGCGTGTTCGAACGAGGCCATGGAGACGCGGGAGCGAATGCTTTCCAGAGGAAGCTGGTTGCCGTGCGAGACAAAACAGCCGGACTTCGCGTCACGAAGAATGTGGAACACGATACCAAGCAGGATACGATCCGTCAGTGGCAGAAGCACTATCGAAAGATCTTCCCGACGTTCAGCTTTTACTTTGACGGCGTGTCCGAGGAGGTGCGGGTGCGCTTTATCAGGCATATCACCGTATTGGGAGCGGTATGGAGTCCCTTTTCTTGTCTGGTCCATGCTTCCATGTCGAAGATGGACGTCCACACGGACCGAGTTGACCATTGAAGCAGAAAGAGGAAAAGTTCTTTTCCAGGTCGGTCACACACATCGTCACCACCAGGCAAATTCCTCCCGAGACGGAGCCACGGCCGGCGGCGGTCGAATGCGCCGGGTCTGGTCAACCGTCACCGGTGGAAGAACAACCACAAACCATCAACCCGTCCCTCCTGGAGAGAAATCCAGGTGCCAACATCCCGCGCGGACACCGGGGTGCCGTTGCCTTCCGACGCGACGTCGCAAACAACATGGACATCCTCGTCCGAGGACGACAGATGGGGATGAAGATATGGGCGGCCGAAAAATTGCACCGCGTTCTGGCGACCATCAATGAAGGTGCCGAAAACCACGGTCATCTCACTCGTGGTGCCGCACAAGCGACACGGGCCGCGCACGAAGAAGACCTGGGACAGGTGCTGAAGAATGAGAAACTGGGAACGGCCTCAGAACGAGACCAGGGCAATCTCATTCGTGACCTCATTCCGTTCAAAGGGCCCTTTATCTACATCCACGACATGGATGAAAAATTTCGCCCGACCATGGTGAGGGAGTATCCCAAGGTGGCCCGACGGCAAGACGGAGAGTGGCCTCAATTCCGATCGGCCAGTGTCGGAAAGTGTCCCTTTGTCGAAGATGCAGCGGTGAAAAGAGAAATGGAACAAGAACGAGCGAAACAGAAAGCTTTATACGTCCAGCAGCAACGCGAAGAGCAACGCGAAGAGCAACGCGAAGAGCAACGCGAAGAGCAACGCGAAGAGCAACGCGAAGAGCAACGCGAAGAACCGCGCGATGCCCAGCAGATACCAAGAGCTCGTCGATCAACTGTGGTCCACGATGCCACCAACACGGAAGCTCCCCGTCGGGCCAGTCCGCGGAAGGCATTACAGGAGGTACACAATGTTGCCGCCATCCCCGTGAAGGTTGATTCGAGCACAGCGAACAAATCTCAGCCGCCTGCTGCGACCGAGAGACCCTCTCCATTCCCGCCCATGCCGGAACGTCAACCCTTTGAGTTTGTGCGGCCCCCTCATCTCCATATCTCGCGTGAACCCGTGGCTTCGGGCATTCAACGGTCCAACTTGACCTCTGCCATTCAGTCGCAGATGATCTCGTCCACCGCTGCGACGGGAGCAAAAGCCGGCACGAGCAAAGAAGTGCACGAGCTGAAGCGCAAGGTCTTGGAACGGACCCAGACCGGCAGCCTCTCTGTGGGATCGATCCCTTCATCGCATCGAATGAATGATTTGGCCGGCGCCCTGAAGAATGCGCGAGCTCCCGCTCCACAGAGAGCGGCCAAAAGAGTGGCGCAGGAGAAGCTGGGCGGCATCCAGGAGGAAGCAGATCCCGACGCGGACGACGTGGCCGCGGAACGCGCGGGACACACAGTGACAAAAAGGAAAAGGGGCTCCAGCAAACGAGATGCGAAGCCCGGGTATTGTGAGAATTGTCGAGACAAGTATGAGGACTTTGAAGAGGTAAAGAAAGTGACATCTGTGTCCCGTCGCACGCTAACCTGCACAGCATATTGTCTCTCGAAAGCACCGAAAGTTCGCCATGACCCAGTCCAACTGGACCGAGCTGGATGCTCTTCTGGCCAAGCTCCAAACCCCATAGTTATGAGGGTCAACCGTTGTCAGTTTGAGGCCCGACATTCTCGTCGGCGAGTCCCAGTTTACCATATTCCATCTTCGACATCATGTGGTAATCTTCAAGGCTACCACCAAAAGTCTGGCTGTCGATTACTTGAATCATCGCCTGGCATGACACCACGAACCGTCATGAAGCACGCTCACAATGCGGATGAGTATTTCTTGAAGCATAGCGATCAGAGACCCTGAGGTGCTGCAAGGAAGTTAATGCGTTTGTGGATTCTACCTTTCCAAAGATATGTCTCATTGAATGGAAAAAGAGGCAAATAAAGCTGGCGGATGCATAAACGATTAATTGCAGATTTGATGATCCAGCCGCAAAACACCGTAGTATATAGAGCCTTGCTACGTAAAATCACGTGCCAGCATTCAGGCCGCAAACGGCCCCCAAACTGAGTGAGGCTGAGATCCTCAAATCAAGGATAGCTCCAAGCAGCTGCGGTCATTGGTGTCTGCTTTGCGCCTGCTAATTACGTGGCATGGCTTACCCGGCAGAGAGAGCGTCTACGTTCATATGCAAGATGCTGTCCAGATAGGTGCTCCTGTTCTCAACAACTCTGGCGTTCAGTACCTAACTCCCACTCTGCCTCATTCACGATCCACGTTTCACATGAGGCAATGTCGGTAGCCCCAAGATTTCCACTACATCGCATTATGCCTGTATAGGGCCATTTCCAGCTTGCCGGCCTTCGCATCGGCATCACACTCATCCCACATGGCGCCTGCACTATCGCCGGAAGAGTACCATGTCGGATGGATCTGTGCTTTGTCCATCGAAATGGCGGCTGCCATGGCCATGTTGGACGAGAAACATGAAAAAATCACAGGACAAGATCCACAAGATCACAACAGCTACTGCTTGGGACGGGTGCATGATCACAATGTGGTGATTGCATGCTTGCCGGCCGGTGTCTACGGCACGACCCCCGCCGCGACCGTCGCAAAAGATATGCTGAGGACATTTAAAGAGCTGCGGTTCGGCCTGATGGTCGGGATTGGCGGAGGTATACCAGACTTGGAGAAAGGCATTGACATCAGGCTCGGAGACATCGTCGTCAGCCAGCCTACTGATACCAACGGCGGGGTGATTCAGTATGATCGGGGAAAACACGAAGAAGGAGGGTTGATGCAGAAAGGAATACTTAATACCCCCCCTTCGGTGCTCCTGACAGCTTTGAACTTTCTGCAAGCAGAACACGACCTGGAGGAGAGTCAAGTGATGACCTATCTTTCCACCATGTTCGAACGCCATCCCCGAATGAAGGACACCGGCTACGCCTTCCCGGGGGTCGAGCATGATCGTCTTTACCGAACGACATATCCTCATCCAGGCGGTCTTGATGCCTGTAATCAATGCGATCCAGCTGAAGTTGTTGAACGGAAACCTCGTCCAAGAACCACTGCACCCCTCATTCATTACGGCGTCATCGCTTCTGGAAATCGGGTGATCAAAAATGCTGCTGAGAGAGAAGAGATTCGGAAGAAATATGGTGCGAAGTCTGTGGAGATGGAGGCGGCAGGGCTCATGAAGGATTTTCCATGCCTCGTTGTGCGTGGCGTCTGCGATTACGCCGATTCACACAAAAATGACTGGTGGCAGAAATATGCTGCCGTCGCCGCGGCCGCGTATGCCAAAGAGCTTCTCTTTTACGTTTCGGCAGAGAAGACCTGGCATGAAAAGCCCATTCAACTGGTAGCTGGTAAGTAGCGATAGTTATGGTGGCTTTGACCTCACCTATACTGCTATACTTTTCTTGTTCGGTTCCTGCCCGCAAATTTCACTGTGTTCATTGGATCCCGGGGGTTGAGTATGTCAGTGACGGGCTAACTTCCTTTTCTAGATCCTGCGGCTCATGAGATTGCCAGACAAACTTTGTCAGAGAATCAGCGCCATAACCACTGGCAAGAAGCACGTTATCAGAGCGACAAGGATCGAGAATGTCATCAAGCCTTGAAAGTATGCGCGTACGAGAAGCACAAAAACATCAACCCAGACCGAGTTGAGGGTACATGTCGGTGGGTGTTGGAGCACTCAAAATTCGTTGAATGGCGCCAAAGCTCCAAAGATGATCTCTTGTGGATATCGGCCGACCCAGGCTGTGGCAAATCAGTGCTGTCCAAATCCTTGATCGACCAAGAACTTCAGAACACGAGCACACACACGGTCTGCTATTTCTTCTTCAAAGACAATCAAGAGCAGGATAGACTCGCCACAGCGCTGTGCGCATTGCTCCATCAGTTATTTGCTGGCCAACGACACTTGCTTCGCCATGCCACTGCCGCTTGGGACAATTCAGGTACAAAGATTCAACAGGAAGTGGACGAGCTGTGGAGGATTTTGCTTGCCGCTGGAACCGATCCAGAGGCGCACCATGTCACCTGCGTGCTGGACGCTCTCGACGAATGTCGACAAGATGATCGACGCTCATTGATCCAGCGGCTCTCCAAGTTCTATGTCGAGTCGTCTGCACGGAAGCCACGAAGAGGCCACTTGAGGTTTCTGGTCACCAGTCGTCCCTACATTGACATTGAGCTGGATTTCAAAGAGATTCCGTCTTCTCTACCCGCGATCCGCCTGTTGGGCGAGAAGGAAAATGATAACATTCACGACGAAATTGACCTTGTTATCCGTCAACGAGTTGCAAGATTGTCTAAAGACCTGCCTCTAGATCCTGGTACAACAGAGCGACTGCTGCGAAAATTACTCTCGATGGAACATCGCACATATCTCTGGCTGCATCTCGCCGTCGAAGACTTTTCTAAAACCTACCGAAAGAGTCTATGGCCAGAACAAGAGCCGATCGATTCCTTGCCTTCAACAGTGGAAGATGCGTATGAGAGAATCTTGACCAGTGTTCCGGCAGAGCAAAAGGATCTGGTGACGACAATTTTATGCATCGTCGTAGGTGCTCGACGTCCCTTAACCACCTTGGAGATGGCTGTGGCTCTCGGACTGGCTACTTCGCCCGATCTCAAGTCCCCCAGCGAGGTTCATGTCAAGCAACATATTCGCGACTGGTGCGGATTATTCATCTTCTTCAACCATTCGAGAATCTATCTCATTCATCAAACAGCCAAGGAATTTCTCGTCCGCACAAGTGGCACCGGGATAGCTAGTAATTCCGGTTGGAAACATTGTCTTGACCTAGCCGACACTGAGAGAACAATGACACATATATGCGTTGAATGCTTATTACGCATGGATCCGAATGAAAGTCGTGTTAATGATCAGCGATTCATTCAGCATGAAGGCCATAACAGCAAGGAGAGTCGCAAACTTGATATATATGCCGGACCCGGAAGACAAAATGAGCAGAGCCAGTCTTTTTGGACCTACTCGGCCGAGTATTGGGCCAATCATCTGAGAGATGCTGATATAGGTAAAAATGATGCTCTCATGACGAAAACTCTACGGTTGTACGATACAAACAGCAGGCGATTCCGTTCATGGTTCTCCCACTTTTGGCATACGTTCCGACAGTACCAGAATGAGCCAACTATGAACCAGATCAGACTGGCAGCTTTCAATGGGCATGATACGGTATTGGATTTGTTATTTGACCATGAAAGTTTTGACTTAGAGGCAAGCGACAAAGAGGATCGAACAGCGCTAATATGGGCAGCTGAACTCGGCCATGAACGAGTAACAAGTCTCCTGCTCGAGAAGGGGGCCGATATGAATGTTCCAGGTCGATATTATGGCAACGCTCTACATACGGCATCATATCGAGGTCACGAGTCGATCGTGCAGCTCCTTCTCGACAAGGGGGCCGATATTAATGCTCAACGTGGACCTTATGGCAACGCTCTACAGGCGGCATCATCTCGAGGTCACGAGTCGGTCGTGCAGCTCCTTCTCACGAGGGGGGCCGATATTAATGCTCAAGGTGGACATTATGGCAACGCTCTACAGGCGGCATCATCTCGAGGTCACGAGTCGGTCGTGCAGCTCCTTCTCGAGAG